>ERZ842401.559-NODE-559-length-54548-cov-10.613161_pt1 | contig 54548 bp, 46 predicted proteins | sample MGYA00521270_ERZ842401 | MGnify/ENA primary metagenome ERZ842401 (study PRJEB31892, sample SAMEA3878208) | bioreactor metagenome | biome: Moose rumen | place: Sweden | collected 2011-10 | study: EMG produced TPA metagenomics assembly of the PRJEB12797 data set... | reverse complement strand
TCTTCTGGTTCATTCTCCCATTATACCACATTTTTTCGATTTAATCAGCGGTTCCCTAGCAACCGTAACATGGACAGTTTTTTTTTGAAATAGACATGTTACGGTTCTCAATAAAAATACATCAAGAAACAGGAATCTGATTTACAGTACCAGTAATTTTTTCAATATATTCAGGGCAATCTTTTACAATACAATTCAAGGAAATCAAAACATCATCAATATTTACTATCCAAACTGTATCAACAACACTTGCAGAAATTGCAAAAGTATACGCTCCAGGATTTAATTGATTTTTATGAATGATAAAAAAAGCTTCATAAGTTCCAGAATCAAAAGTATTAACAGGAAGCCCCAAATTATCAACAAGAACTGATTCCCTATAAATTTTAATATAAAAACCAATAGGCTTTATAGATTTTTTAGATATAGAAAAGACGACTTTTAACTTATACTCTTTATTATAATCTAAATTCTCCCTGACAAGATTATCATTTTCATCCAATAGTTCAAATGATAAGGGACAAAGCAAATCATTATAGAAAGAGCCGTCATTTTTCCATACAGGAAGAAATTCCTGTTCTTTAGACTTGCGTCCCAAATAATAGGATATACAATTATCAATGTTATCGTCTTCCATAACAATCTTTCCTGAATTTAAGACCAGTCCCTTGTTACAAAGTTCTTTTATAGCATCCATATTATGACTTACAAATAAAACTGTTCTTCCTTCAGTAGAGGAAAGAGAATTCATCTTTCCAAGGGCTTTTTTCTGAAAAGCAGCATCGCCAACAGCAAGAACTTCATCCGCAATCAAAATATCACTATCCAGATGAGCAGCAACAGCAAAGGCAAGGCGTACATACATACCACTTGAATAACGTTTGACAGGAGTATCTATATGTTCTTTTATTTCACTAAATTCAATAATCTCATTTATTTTTTTATCAATTTCACTTTTTTTCATGCCTAAAATGGCACCATTAAGATAAATATTTTCACGTCCTGTCATTTCAGGATGAAAACCTGTACCTACTTCCAACAAGCTAGAAATGCGTCCATTTATTTTTACACAGCCTTCAGTAGGTACAGTTATTCCACTTAAAATTTTTAATAAAGTTGATTTTCCCGCACCATTATGGCCAATTATTCCAACACGGTCACCTTTTTTTATTTCAAAGTTCAAATTCTTTAAAGCCCAAAAACCTTCTTTAGTTGGATCATAAATACTACCTATTTTTGCATGAGGGTCTTCTTTTCCGTGTTTGCGTGCCCACCATGATTGAATATCACGAAATAATGTTCCGTTATTTATAACCCCGAGACGATAATATTTACTTAGATTCTCAGCTTTAATTGCAATATCATTCATATTACTTACATTCCATTTTTTTATTAAATAACATCAACAAAATTTCTTTCATTTTTAGTAAAAAGTACCAGTCCTAAAAAAACAAAACAAGCAGTCAATCCCAAACTTACACAAATCATAGAAACAGGAATAAAGCCAGCACCGTACAAACTTATTCTGGAGAGTTCCATAGGTGCACTCATAGGATTTATAAAAAACAGCCATCGAAATTTTTCAGGAGCTTCGCTCAACGGATACACAACAGGAGTAGCATACATTGCAAGTTGTATTCCAAAATTTAAAACATGTATTAAATCTCTATATTTTGTTGTAAGGGAAGATACTATCAATCCAATACTTATTCCCATAACACAAACCCAAACAGCAATAAAAGGATATAAAAAAATTTCAAAGGTAGGACGTACAGATGTTCCTGTAAAAAAAACATACAAATATATAAATATAAGTAATGCAAACTGTATAAGGAACTTTATAATCTGGCCTGCAGCAAGGCTTATTGGTACTGTCAAACGAGGAAAATACACTTTAGTAAATATTCCCTGATTGTTAATAAATACATTTGAAGCTCCTGTAAGACATCCTGTAAAGAAAGTCCAAAGCATCGTTCCTGCAAAATAAAAAAGAATAGGAGGAATTCCTTCCGTTCCTATTCCTGCTAAACGGCCAAATATAAAAATATAAACAATTGATGACATTACAGGCTGAACCAAATACCATATAGGTCCCAATACAGTCTGTTTATATTGAGTAATAAAATCCCTTTTTATAAACTGCCTTATCAAATCTCTGTAGGTAATGACATCTTTAAGATGTAAATCCAACAGTTTATGCTTTGCAGAAATGACTTTTGTCCACTGTTCCATTTTTATTCTCTAATCCCGCTTAAACAAATCGCGTGTGTAAACTTTATCTTTTACATCATCAAGTACTGCATCATAACGGTTTGCAATGATGACATCACACTGAGCCTTAAAGGCATCCAAATCGTTTACAACTCGACTTCCAAAAAATGTCGCATCGTTTTCAAGAGTCGGTTCATACACGACAACCTGAGCACCTTTTGCCTTTATGCGCTTCATGACACCCTGAATGGAACTCTGGCGGAAATTGTCAGAATTGGCTTTCATGGTAAGGCGATACACGCCCACGGTAACGGCATGTTCCTGTTCATTGTACATTCCGCCATCACTATATGTGTAATAACCAGCTTTGGCCAGCACCCTGTCAGCAATAAAATCTTTTCTGGTGCGGTTTGCATCAACGATTGCACGCATCAAGTTTTCGGGCACATCTTCATAGTTTGCGAGCAGCTGTTTCGTATCCTTCGGCAGACAGTAGCCTCCATATCCAAACGAAGGATTGTTGTACTGGTTGCCAATGCGAGGATCAAGACAAACTCCGTCAATGATTGCCTTTGCATCAAGACCCTTTAATTCTGCATACGTATCAAGCTCGTTGAAATAGCTCACCCGCAGGGCAAGATATGTATTTGCAAAGAGCTTGACGGCTTCTGCTTCCGTAGTGCCCATGTACAGGGTATCAATATTTTTTTTGACGGCTCCTTGCTGCAAAAGACCTGCAAAAGTTCGTGCTGCATCGGCAAGCTTTTCATTGCTCATGTCGGCACCAACAATAATGCGCGACGGATTCAAGTTGTCATACAGTGCCCTGCCCTCACGCAAGAACTCAGGACTGAACAAGATGTTCTGTATGCCCGTCTTTTCCTTGATGGACTGGGTATAGCCAACAGGAACTGTTGACTTTATGACCATAATAGCAGAAGGGTTCACTTTCTGCACAAGGTTTATGACGGCCTCAACAGCAGTTGTATCAAAAAAATTCTTTTTTGTATCATAGTTTGTAGGAGTTGCTATAATGACAAAATCGGCATCGGCATAGGCCTCTTCTGCATGAACAGTAGCAGTCAAGTTCAGCTTGCCGCCAGCAAGGAATTCTTCAATTTCCTTGTCAACAATCGGTGACTTGCCGCTATTGATAAGGTCAACCTTTTCCTGAAGGATGTCAACTGCAACAACGGTAGTGGGCTGAGAAAGCAGACATGCAAGGCTCAATCCTACATACCCTGTTCCTGCTACAGCAATTTTATGTACGTTCATTTCCTTTATTTCCTATAAAATCAAATACAGATGTCATTTCTGCATTCTGAACATCTTCGCCAGCAAGAAAGAACACCTTTGAATTGTCGTCCATTCCTACATATGCATTGTGCAAATAGTTCTTTTCAAACTGCATGTCACTTTTCTGACAGGAATATTCCAACAGAAAGTCAATATTACTGTTTCCAGAAAGGACAATCTTTGTATATCCGTTATCTTTTAAGATGCAAACATTTTTTTCTATGATAGAACCGTATTCCTTCATCAAGGAAAAGGTTTTACGCATGTAATTCGCTGTATTCAGAGCAATCTGATGCATTCCTTCTGGCGTAAGAGCGTAGCGCACAGTTTTACGGTTTATTTTGTGCATTAAAATCCACCCTTTGTCAGCAAGTTTTCCAAGCCAAGCATTCGTCATGCCTAATGAAATTCCCTGATTTGCAGCAATTTCGCGCTGTGTGGCAGTCGGATTCTCAGAAAGCGTATCGTTGAGGGATGATAAAAATGTAATGTCAAAATTACGGTACATTATGGAATTTTACAGATTTAAACAAATTCATGCCAATAGCACAGGGATGTGCATCATCTAAAGAGAAAGGAAAACGCCACAAATGACGCCATTAAGTCTAGAAAGCCCCGCAAACACAGGTGCAGTAAAACTTAATATAAAAACAATACAAGATTAGAGACAGAAAGTCAATTGAAAATCAGATTTTCTGCACTTTTCTGTAGCACTTTCTAAAATTCTATCTATTGCCTGTCCGCAATCCAATGTATGATAAGCAGGGTATAAAGAATGAAGTAACCGAACATTACAATTTTTTATTATTTCACAGCTTGTTTGGCCAGTAAAAAAATGCCAGTAACGGTAAAGATATCCCATCCAAAAAAGAGAATCAAGATCAAATGTTTTTCCATGTGGTAAATTAGGGATTTCTTCCAATATATCCTGTAAAAGATTTTCTTCCCCAAGCCATTGAGTTCTATCAAAAGGCAAATCAAAAAAACTTGCAGTTTTACTTTTCATGTAAGAATCTATAAACTCTAGACTAGAAAGATTTTTTTTAGCAGACAGCTCAAACATTTTCCCCTGCACATTGCATAACTGTCGCTCAAACTGAGAAGGAACGCTTCTTTTTTCATTTAATGAGTTCATCAAAATATTTTCCCTCCCTTCTGTATTTTTTACAGACATCATTAGCCAAAGAAATTCCAAGTTTACGATTTTCTTCACTTTGTGCAATCAATTGATTCTTTTCTTGTGCTGGCAACCTATATTCTTTTATTACAGAAACAGCATTACATGCTTTTTGCGTAATTGCAACATATTGAATTCCCAGTTTTAAAACAGAAAGGCTTTGAACAAGAGCTGTATCCGTTATATCACCATCGAAAAAACGATCTAGAACAACAAACATTCTATCGTTTGCAATATATCCTTTAAAAACATCAACTCCCTTTTTGAACGATTCAAACCTTCTATATAATTCAGGGGCAATGTCTTTTGTTAATCGACCTCGATTAAATGCTACAAACATTGCCCAATCTAAATTAAGAGGAATATCTTTTACAGTCAAAGTTTCTATATTTAATTCAAGCTCATACATTGTTGCATTTTCATAATTACATATCAATGTCATTGGCTGTGTCTTTTCCGTTCCCATATAAAAACCTTTCCCAAAATCACAAAATTCCCGGCTTACAGGTCTAATTTTACCATCCAGTCCCCTTTTTGAGCCATGAAAAAGTTTTATACAAGTATCATCCATTTTTTTATTATAGCACAATTTTCCACAGTTTCAAACCACACCGTTTTTTCTCACACCGTTTTTTCTCCCACACCGTTTTTTCTTGATAAAATCTGGCTTTACTAGTATATTTGAGGTAAGAAACCTATTTTACAAGGAGAACTGTATGGCATTAGAAGTAAATGAACAGACATTTGCAAAAGAAGTATTGGAAAGCAACACGCCTGTGCTTGTTGACTTTTGGGCACCATGGTGCGGTCCCTGCAAGATGATGTCTCCAGTATTGGAAGAAATTGCTTCCAGTCAGACAGCTGTCAAAATATGCAAAGTTAATGTAGACGATAATCCTGAACTTGCAGAAAAATATGGAATCATGAGCATACCAAACTTTATTCTCTTTAAGAATGGAAAAGTTGAAAAGCAGCAGATAGGAGCCACGTCAAAAGAAGCTTTGCTTGGTTTCATAAATGTCTGATGTATGCTTTAAATGCTTGAGGCCGCTGGCCTCTTGCTACTGCAAATACATAAAGCCTGTACCAACCAAGATAAAATTTGTATTTCTGATGCATCCCAAGGAGGCAAAGCAGCAGAGGACTGGAACAGGTCGGCTTGCTTCGCTTAGTCTGCCTGGCAGCGAAATCATTATGGGGGTTGACTTTACGGACAATCCAAGAGTCAACGAACTGCTGGCAGATTCACACTATTACCCCGTTGTACTCTACCCTGCCGATGATGCATGGACAAGCTCAAAAGAAGGTTTTGCACAAGCAATGCAAGACAAAACGCTGTTAGTCTTTATTATAGACGCCACTTGGGCATGTGCTAAAAAGATGGTAAAACTTTCGCAAAACCTAAAGCCTGTACCAAAGTTTTCGTTTACAGGTACGTACAAAAGCATCTTTACATTCAAGCGTGAGCCAAAAGAATACTGCATTTCCACTATAGAATCATGCTATTACCTTATCAAGGAGCTTCAGGCTGCAGGCATCGAAGACAATGCCGTAAATCCTGAACCACTCTTGGATGTTTTCAAGCGAATGATTCTGTTTCAAATTCAAAAAGAAAACGAACGCATTGCATCTGGTACAGGCGGAAGCCATGCCTACGACTGGAAATACACAAAACAGCGAACAGTTCCAAAGCTTTAACGCTTTTTTCTCACGGTGCGAATGTACCAATCCGAGGCACACGATGGCACGGCAAAATTCTTGCGGCATATCATTCTGTTTACGGCGGAACTGGTAATGCCCGTACACACAACGGCACTCGACAAAGCTCCTGATGTCTGTCCGTCGTCATCAAGCCACAGTCCACTCTGTTCCACAAGAGTACGCACAAATTCGTACTTTGCATTCCAGTCTTCAGCAGCCTTGCGGGCATCGGCAAGTAGCAGAACATCGCACACTCTTCCATCGTCTGCATTGCGCAGTATAATGATGTCCGACGGACTGATGCGACTCTTTTGGTTGTCAACCCAAAAATCCCAGCTGTCAACGGACGAATCGATAGCATAAGAAGCTGTCTTGTCTCCCTCAGTTTCGTCTATCATCCCATCTTGGACATATATGCCGTCATTTCCTTTCATCTTGCGTAGATGAACTGCCACGAATTCCCCTTCTTGCACCATAATGCTTGGAAATTCAAATTTCTTTTGCTCTCCGTCTCCAGCAGTAAAAAACTCATAGCCTGACAGATTGCCACTTTTCGTGCAATAAAATTTTACATATTCATACTGATTCGTCTTGGATGAATAGGCATTCCGAACTTCTGCAATAAGCAGTCCTGCCCGATTGTCATTAAACCCCTTAAAATCTATGCTAAACAACAGGGTATTCCTGTTTTCATCACAAACAAGACCGTCCACGGTATAGCTTTTGCCGACACATGCAGGTCGTTCAAGCGTTACAACTTTTTCCTTTTCACTTGTTGCACAATCACAGGAACAGGCTACGGGGGTTCCGCTGCTTTCCGTTTCGTGAACGCGCAGGTTTTCAAAATGAATGTTCCTGTCAAACACCAGTTTTATCTTCGTGGCACTCTCTGCAGAAAAAGAAAGCAGTTCGGGAACAGAATCGCAGGTAATCACCCTGATGCCGTCTTTTGAAAGCGAACAACTAGCAGGAGATACCGCAAAAAGGATGACCGCAGCAAGAACAAAGGCTTCTATCACGGTTCCTAAAACAGAAAAAAAAGTCAACTTCATATATATACTCCTACACTGTTATATACACATGAAATTGACTTTTGGTATGCAATTGTGCAAAAAAATATTTTTTTTTCGAAGCGTCCTTATTTTAGCTTTACTGTTTCCACCATATAGCGGATTGAAGAACCCGTATCGTCTTCCAGTGTTTTTTGGATGACAAAAACGAGGGATGTCTTTGTTTCATCAGTAAAAATACGTTCAACTTGGTACAGACTGACACCCTTGCGTTCATAATCAGGGTTTCCAAGCTTCCACGATTTTAATACTGTGCCATTTTCGTCTTCCTGCTGCATGGAAATGTAATATTTTGATGATACATTCTTGCCTTTGCCCTTGTAGGTGGGAACAAGCTGTATGTGGTAAAAGACATCGCTATCGGCAGATGAAGCATCAAAGTCTTGAAAGCGAATGTCATTTGTAACGGAAGTGCCTTCCTTTACATACAGAAGATTTTCAACCTTATAGGGAGTACAGTTATATTTGTTTATGGAAGCCGATGCCTTGAGCTTTAATTCATCGAACGTCTTTTTTCCAGACAGAGAAGCCGTTGCTTTGCTTGGTTTTGTTATGTACACTTCATGGGGAACATATTCGTTCTTGGCAATATCAACGGTATAGATTTCTGCCCATGCCTGAAATTTCTTATCAATCTTTCCGTACTCGCCAAAAATGTATGTCTTGCCATCACTGGAAAATCCTATATCTAAAAAAGCCGCCGCATCGCCGGCAAAAGAGAACATAAGTGTTGTAAAGGACAATACTATGCAAACTAAAAGTTTTTTCATAATTCCTCCCAAATGAAAAAAACAGTTCCCTTCCTACAGTATCGGAATGTACAAAACAGGCTTTACTAAAATTTACAGTTGGTTTATGCTATAGTTCATGACACTAAAATCACGGAACAGGCTTCTGCTAGCCTTTATCACAGGTTCATCGCTGCTTTTCATATTCAGTTCCCTTCGACTGGGACTTTCAATATACAACAACACCATTACCATTCCAGAAAACCTGATTCGTCCCGTTTCGATTTCACTTCCCGATGCCCACATTTTTTCAAAAAACTTTTATGCAGCAAGCGCATCCATACTGTTTTTCTGTCTTTATGCAATCGTCGTTACCATTTTTCTCTATGTTCACTTTGAAAAGACTCAATCCATCGAAGTCATCTACTTTATGGCATTCGTCATAGGCTGCCTGTTGGAAGACGTGCGAATATTTGTCCCCATTGACGGATTGTGGAGCAAGACTTCCGCAATCCTTGCACTAACGGGCAGAACAGTCATTACTGGCAGGATTGCTGCACCACTTGGACTTCTGTTTTCGGTTGTGTTCAACGAAACGGAACAACGGCAGTACGTAGAGCGAAATTTCGTCATTCTGTTCATCATTGCCATTACACTCGGACAAATCTACCCCATTTCAACCGTAAAGCTGCTATCGACATTTACCGTACAAATGGGAGAGCGGCTTCTGTTCAATGCATTCCAATGCACGCTCATGATTTCGACCATAATCATTATATTTTACGAAGGCATGACAAATCATGCAGAAAAGCTTTCACGGCAGATTATGGGGTGCACAATGCTTATGGCTGGATACAAGATTCTGTACAATTCAGACTGCTACATGATGTTTTCAATAGGAGTAGTACTCATAACGGCAGGTTCAGTCACTTATTTAAAATATTTGCATTCCCAGTACTTATGGAAGTAAAAACTGTGCGACACCACCAAGTGCAATGGGAATGATGATATTGTCCAAATCTTTTATGGGCATCAATTCTATGAACATGCCCAATGATGCCACTACAAGCGATACATAGGCATTTCTAGATGCAATGAAACAGGACGTAAAAATGGCTGCAAAGCATGTCAAGCTTCCTACAGCGGTTTTTCCTTGTGTCAAGGGAATTTGAACATTGCCGAACAGTTTGCCAGAAAGACTTGCCAGTCCATCACCAAAAGCCAGTGCATAAATGCCTATTGCTGCCGGCAACGGCTGCCACAGCAGTGCACAGATGATGATTCCCACCGAAAGGGTGACTGGCCCCAGAACAAACTTGTTTTCATCGCGTTTGCGTGCGGCAGCTGCCGTTACAGCCGAAACTATAGGAATTGATATTCCTTTCAGCCGAAACAATTCTGCAATCGAATAGGCAGCCACAGCCAGTGCCAAGGCGACAAGAACAGGCCATTTAAAATGATGAAGAAAAAAAGGAATGAATGCACTGCAAATGTGAATTGATTTGCGGAACATTTCCTTTTTTATGTCATTCAGATACTGACGTTTTACAATTCCTATAGTTTTACAGGAAGAATGTTTCACTCAAGACCTTCTTCATCATTCATAATGTTTGGAATTTGCGTATAAATTCCCGGTTCATACTCGGAATACGGTTCCGTAAGATATTTGATGTTCTGGGCTGCAAGGTTTGAACCTTCAAGCCGAAGCATCGTTTCCTGATTTCTGGTAAGAGCGTCCCACGCACGCAAGCTGTCCTGCAGGCTTACAATGGCATGAGCATTCATCTTGCTGTCACCCGTAAGCTGTGCAATTCGGGCAAGCGTTACACCAAGGTTGTTGGAAGCCTTCATGTAGGTGTCTACAATATCGGCCTGATCTTCGCGAACTTGTGGCAGCAACACTCCATGAAGCTGCCGCTGGACATCGAGGATGTTCAAAAGCTTTTCATAGTAGCCCTGTGCAGCATAGTTGTCATCGCGCAAGCTCAATGTATTTGCCAAAGAAAGCAGGACATGGGTATCTTCGGGAGCACCTTCGGCGCTGCGTATGAAAGATCCCAGTGCTTCTGGATAGTTCCGGTTCCTGTACTGAATGTAACCTATCCTGTATCGGATGGATGGCGTGTCATTCTTTCCGTTTACAGCCTTAATGTAATTGCGCAAAGCCGTATCCATATCGCCAGAAATAAAATAGTCAAGGTCTCCCATGTCTCCATACAGCTTGCCGATGTCAGGAGAACTTTCAAAGCCGCTGGAATTGTTTTCCTTTTCAAACAGTTCAATTCCCTGCTGGTAGGCCTGTTCGGCAAGAAGGTATTCGCGTTCATTGACGTATTCCTCACCCAAAAGGCGATAGGTATCAATATAGCGGTAGGTATCGCGACGGTTGCGGTACTGCTGCGATTTGAACACTTCGATGGCACCATTAAAGAAAGCAACACCCTTTTTGCCGTTGTTCGTCTTGACAAAATACTGCCCCATGTTGTACATCGCCATAGGATTGTTTGGAGCGCGTTTCATTGCATCTTCAAGCATGCTGCGCAATCCTTCAATATGAGAGCGCAAGTTTTCTTCGGACAAAGGCAGTGTTCCATAGCGTTTATTCAGCAGATAGCCTGACAGTTCAACAAGATCATCAGCCCCTAGATTCTTGTTTGAAGGAAAGTAATTCTGCTTGTAGCGAAGAACCAGACCAAGGTTGTCTGTACGTATGTAGTAGCGCATCTGACGTGCAAGATACACAGGCACGTTCTTTTTATTGTCACCGTACAACTGCATGAGCAAATCATACTGTTCTTTTGCCTGCTCAAACTTGGACGGATCTTTTTCCGTTGCCCAATCCAAGTACAAATCGCCGAGCTGAAGAATCGTATCGGAATCATTGATATGATAGTCAAGAACTTCACGTTTGATGATGCGCTCTGATTCTTCATAATTATACAAGTCCTGAGCTTCCATTTCAGCCCATTCAAGACCAGCAGTCTTATCATGATTGAACTGCCTTACAATTCTCTTGTACATGTTGCGAGCACGTTCATACTGCTTGTGTTCCCTGTAGCTACGGGCATATTTGAAAAACCAAGACTTAACGACTTTGTACCGCTGGGCTTCATCAAAATCATGTTCAGACAAGGGATATTCATTCTGCTGGATATGGGCATAGCCTTGTTTATAGAAACTGCTTGCCTTTAAAGGATTATATATGAATGTAATGGACAAGAACAAAATGCAGGCAATCATTGCCGCAGCAAATGTTGTCAGAATGACACCTGGTACAATCCTGTTCTTAAGCTGATATTCTATGGAATGTTTGTACGCTTCGTATTCTTCTGCTGAACGGTGTTCAAAGTCACGCGGTACAGGAATAGAAATGTCGAGCTTCTTTTCAAGATCTGCTGCAACCTGGCGTGCAGGAACTTTTCTCAGAATCTTTTCAAGAACTTCAAACACTGCATCATCGGTAAATTCGTTCTTTACGACAAAATCTTCCAATGCAATGCGAACATTCAGAGGATACTGTTCAAGATTTTTAAGGAACAGTTTGTATTCTGCATCAGTAAAGGTGTTTTTTTCTTTTGCAGGCTGAGATGCATCGCCCTCTCCTGCCACGGTCTGTGCAGCAGCAGATTCTTCCTTGCGTTTGTTGAGGTTTGCAGTAAGGGTGTCGGAAAAGCCCGGAATAGAAAAATCATCGCCTTCGACAGAAGTGATGTTTCCAAACTCAAAATCAGAGGAATCCGATGCAGGAGCAGAAAAATCAGCATCGTTCATATCCATGCCAGATGTATCAAACTCTGGTATAGACGTTAGGTCTTCAGCAGGGAGAGCGTCTACAACGCCTGAATCACCACTTCCCAAGGCATCAATATCCATGCCGCCCAAATCAAGATCGCTCGTACCGAGATCGCCGGTACCAAGGTCGCTAGAACCAAAATCTTTAGAACCAAGGTCGCTAGAACCAAAATCTTTAGAACCGAAGTCACCAACACCAAGGTCGTTAGTACCAGGATCGCCTAAATCCGATGCACCAGAAGCGGCATCAAGCGGAGGCATTCCGGAATCGGTTGCAGGTGCATCAAAGTCTGGGATATCAGGCAGTTCAGAATCAGAAATCCCGCTGCTTGCAGGACTGTCGTTCACAGTATCAATGTTCGCAGTGCCGAGGTCACCAAGAGCCGACATGTCAGAAGCAGCATCTAATGGAGGCATTCCAGAATCGGTTGCAGGTGCATCAAAGTCTGGAATATCAAGCATTCCAGAGTCAGAAAGTCCAGTGTTTGAAGAACCATCGCCCTCTGAACCGAAATCAACAGTATCTGTGTTTGCAGAATCAGATCCCACTGTCCCAAAGTCATCAAGGCTTATATCCGGCAAATCAAGATTTACGTCAGATGTTGCATTCATGTCCGGCATAGACAAATCATCAACCGAAGGCAGGTCGCCCAACGTTGACAAATCATCAAGCACGGCATCTGTTCCTGGCAAAGCCGTGTCCCCCCCAATGTCTTCCGAAGTCTTTGCAGCATGAGCGCCTTCATCAGGAATGCTGGTCAAATCAATATCATCAGCAGGAGGTGTTTCATCATCGTCTGGCATGGACAATTCATCGGGGAGTTCAGAACTCAAATCGACCGTTTGGGAAGTTCCATCCGGTACTTCTGAAAATTCTGCACTGGCCGCGTCCATGTCAAAATCAGTGGTTACAGGAGCATCTGCATTTTCTGCAAGAGAGTCAAGCTTACTGTTAAAATCTTCCATTCTAGAAGATTCTGATGTTCCATCCGCAGATGGGATATCTGACGATGTGACATCCTCGGATGCATTGTCAGCACCTGCAGGAATTGCAGACTCGGATAAATCATCGTCAATCACAGAAGAAACGCCAACAGTACTGTCCGACGGCTCATCGATGGCACCAGCATCTTCTTCAGAAGGTGTATCCGTAAACTGCAGCAGGGCATCCAAATCCATATCTTCTATCGGAGTTTCTTTTGGTTCAGGTTCTGGTTCCGGCTCAGGATCTTCAAATTCACTTAAATCGGTATCGTCTAAATTCAGGTCAGCAGCAGTATTCAAAATGTCGGAAACATCAGGAAGGACAACAGGAGCAGGAGTACTTGCATGAGAGCTGTCAGTTTTTTTAGATTCAGAAGAAGTTTCACCCGTAATTGCAGAAAAATCATATTTTTCACGTTCACGCTCTGCAGCAGCAGCTTCTGCCTGTGTAATTTCGTCTTCTGAAAGTTGAGGAATTCCATCAGCAAAATCTTCAGAGTCATCCCTGTCTTCTACATTCTTTGGAATAGGAACACGAACAGGCTTTTCCCCCCGTGCTGTACGAATCTTCAATTCGTCTCCCAAAGCTAATATATCTCTATTAAACTGTTCAAGCTGACTTAATCCTGGCATAACCTGTTTATTATACTCCGCAAATATGTATTATTTCAAGTTCAATATCGGAATAAAATAATTTGAGTATAAGAAGAAGTTGCAAAACATTTTGCATCACAACCAGCACAGGAAAAAACTTGCATCAGCAGCATAAATAGTAGTAAAATAATGCAAAAAGGAGTACGATAATCACAGTATGAACAGGAAATTTTTGTACGGACTAGCTGCAGCGGTCTGCCTGCTGACGTTTCCCCTTTTTGCAAAAGGTGCACCAGCTCCAACTGAAGAACAACTCAGCTACGCAGAAATAGTTCCGCAAATAAAAGAAGTAAAGGCTCCCTATCTGAAGGGCGATTACCTCATCTTTACGGCAGAAACAACAGCCCGCTATGTGGGGATTGCCTTTGATTTTGAGAATTTCCACACCATTCATCCATATCAAATTCACAACACCTATGATGACAACCACGAGGTAGAAAGTTCTCTCCTTTTTTTCATTCTTAAGCTCAACAAAAACCAAAAGGACATTAAATACCGCATTGTCGTAGACGGACTATGGACACTCGATCCAACCAATCCTCGCCAAATGTATGATACCAACACAGGTCTTGTATTGTCTCAGGTAGATGCAACAAGAACGATTCCTCCTGCTACAGAAGTTATCGAAAAAACAAGAACGGTTCGTTTTGTCTATACAGGCAAGACAGGCCAGCAAATTCGTGTCGGTGGCAGCTTTACAAATTGGGACAGCTGGATATACGAAATGCAAGAAGTGCAACCCGGACTCTATGAATTTGAACTTTCCCTTCCACCTGGAACATATCAATACGCATACTATACAGGAGTTTCTTCTTTTGTAGACAGGACAAATCCCGAACGATGCTATACGAAAGACGGAAAAGAAGCATCCCTCATTGTCATAAAGTAAAGGCAACCTCAGAAAAACCGCTGACAGCGACTGTTTAGGTTGCCGTAGATTTTTGAACCCGTGCACTTGCAGCAGCTATGTTGCATGCAACGAAGTTGCTCAATTACGGGTTTCAAAACACACACCTTCAACGTTCCAATTAGAATTTAAATCCCTTCGGAAGCTTGAATCCTTTCGGCAGGTTCATGTTGCCCAACTGAGACAAATCCATGCCACCTGCTGCACCACCCATCATCTGGTTCATGAGCCTAGCCTGTGCACCGCGATTGCGGGTAAGTTTTTTCATTGTAAGCTTTGTTTTTTCAAACTGTTTCAAAAGCTTGTTTACTTCCTGCACGGACGTTCCACTACCCTTTGCAATTCGTTTTCGGCGGCTCGGACCAATAATCAGATGGTTCATGCGCTCTTTCATGGTCATGCTCTGAATGATGGCTTCCTGATGTTTCAAGCCTGCCTTGTCTATCTGATCTTCACTAATCTGCCCTGCAAGTCCCGGCATCATGTCAATAATCTGCTGCATGCTGCCCATTTTCTTTACGGACTGAAGTTGTTCCAGCATATCCTGAAGCGTAAATTCATTGCGCATCATCTTCTGCTGCATCTTCAAGGCTTCTTCTTGATTTACCGTTTCCTGTGCCTTTTCCACAAGAGAAACGACATCACCCATGCCCAATATGCGGCTTGCAATACGGTCTGGATGGAACTGCTCAAAGTCCTCCGTTTTTTCACCCGTACCAATAAAGAGGATTGGCTTGTCTGTAATGGATTTAAGGGAAAGGGCTGCACCACCACGTGCGTCAGAGTCAAATTTGGTGAGGATAACGCCAGAAAGCCCAAGCTGCTCATCAAAACTCTTTGCAATTTCAACAGCATTCTGACCAGTCATTGCATCTGCAACAAGGATGGTCTCTACAGGATTCATTGCCTTTTTTACGGCAACAAGTTCCTTCATCATGTCTTCGTCAATCTGAAGGCGACCTGCCGTATCTATGATAATGGTATCAAGACCGTTCTTTTTTGCATAGTCAACAGCATTCTTTGCAATCTTGACAGCATCTTTGGAACCGTCTTCCTTATAGACAGGAACATTTATTTTTTGTCCAAGGACACACAGCTGTTCAATGGCGGCAGGACGCACAAGGTCACAGGCAACAAGGAGCGGACGCCTTCCGTCTTTCTGCAACCGGTATGCAAGCTTGTGGGCGGCAGTCGTCTTACCGGCACCCTGCAAGCCAAGAAGCAGGACTACGGACTGTGTATCAGGACCTTTCAATGCCAAATCGGTCTTCTTGTCGCCCAGCATTGCTGTAATTTTGTCATAGATAATCTTTACAAACTGCTGGCCGGGGTCTACAGCCTTTAATACTTTTTCTCCCTTGGCTTCTTCTATTGTTGCATTGACAAAGCGGCGTACAACACGAAGGTTGACATCGGCTTCCAGCAGAGCCATTTTTATCTGCTCAACTGTTTCCTCAATGTTTTTTTCCGTAATGGTAGACTTTCCGCTCAAAGTGCGGACAATATCACTAAACGTTCCTGTAATCTTTTCTAACATGTTACAACTCCATTAGGTTTATCAGACAATAAAACTCTTTTTCAGCTGGTCGCCGGCATTCATAATCAAATTGTTCAAACTCTCAGAAGGAGTTTCTTCCTTATTCAGGACACGGTACAAGGTATCACAGATGGGGAGCTTCAAGCCCTTCTTTTCTGCAATTTCATGCACGTACTTGCAGGCAATGGCACCTTCCGGCAGATAGCCGATTTTATGAACGTTCGCAATCAAGTCATCCAAGTTTTTGAACTGCGAAAGAATGTCCGTTTTTATGATGTCCTGCCCGAACCGTCTGTTTCTGCCAAACTTCGACTTGCAGGTAACATCCAAATCGCCAACACCACTTACAGACGTAAAGGTTTCCGCATGCGTTGCACCCATGGCAAAACCGATTTTCTGAATTTCATTCAAGCCGGCTGCCATCAAAAGACTTTCCGCATTATCCCCGAACGCAGGACTTTTTTCTGCAATGGCATCGAGACCTCCGTAGACAACTGCTATGACATTTTTTACGGCAGCGCACACCTGCACTCCTATCACATCAAATGATGCATAGGCAAGAATTCCCGGAACACGCAGCAGATTACGAACGGCAATAGCATTCCGATGATGGTTGCTTGCCGAAATCAAACCTGTTATCTTACCGAGGGCAACCTCTTCTGCATGGCTTGGACCGGCAACATAGACCGTGCAATCCTTATAGCAGGAAGGCAGAACTGATTCCATCGTATCAAGAACAAAAGCCGGTCCATCCGGAGAAGGAACAAACCCTTTTGTAAGGGATGCAATGATTGTCTTTCCAGATTGAATTGACGGAACATCGGCAAACTTCTGTATTATAGAAGCAAGATAGAGCGAAGGACTCGCAAGAATGAGAACATCTTTATCAGAAGCAACAGACCGTATGTCGTTTTCAGCGCGAAGAGAATCATGCAATCTATATCCCGGCAAATAGCGTTTGTTTTCATGCTGGCTGTTGATGGATTCTACGACATCTTTTTCCAATGCCCAAACAACGACATCATGACCACCACGAGAAACTGCTGTTGCCAAAGCAGTTCCCCATGCTCCTGCTCCTATAACGCCAACTTTACAACTATCCATAGCATACAATCCTTATAAAAAGAACCAGTCTGAAAAGACTGGTTTCAACGTTCGCAGAACTATCGTTCTCAGAACCAATGGGAGTTCGCATCATCCCATTCATACAGTTCTTCAGGCTTAAAGAAAAGGTTTATTTCGCGTTCAGCACTTTCAGGGCTGTCGCTTGCATGAATGATATTGTGCTGCGTGTGCATGCAGAAATCTCCGCGGATTGTTCCAGGAGCAGCTTCAGAAGGCTTTGTAGAGCCTGTAAGCTTGCGGACGAGAGTAACACAGTCATCGCCTTCCCATACCATTGCAATGACAGGACCACTCGTTATGTAGTCCACCAAATCTCTATAGAAAGGCTTTTCCTTATGCTCTGCATAGTGATTTTCAGCAAGCTCAGCAGAAATTTTCATCATTTTTAGGCCAATAAGCTTTAGCCCCTTCTTTTCAAGGCGATTGATAACCTCGCCAACAAGCCTGCGGTGCAAAACGCCAGGCTTTACCATAGTAAAACATCTTGTACTCATTGTGTTAAAATAGCAGAAACGTGCAGTTTATGCAATAGACAAAAGCACAGCCTGCATTGCAAGCTGTGCTTGTACGAAATCCTTGGAAAGACCAGTACGCTTAGAACGGCAGATGATATGTCATGCCAATACTTGTCATGAAAAGATCTTTTGAAAGATTAAACATTTTCTTATAGTCTTCTACGTCAAAGTAGTACACCCACATTCCTGCGGCCGTAAGGGTAAGGTTTTCGACAGGGAAAATTTCCACTCCTCCACCGATGCAGATGCTGTCCAGAACAGGAGAGAACGGACTGTTAGAGTCTTCATTCGTTCCCTGCTTTGAATATGCAAAGCCCAGGCTTGCCCCTACTCTTTCATTGATCTTGTAGTCTGTGCCGAATGCAAATTCAAACGAATTGTTATAATCGTTTTCGCCGAGTACAGAATTCATCTCAGACTGCTTGTTGAAGTAATAGTTGAAGCTGAAAGAAAAAAGAAGCGAATCAATTACACTGTAGGAAGCGCCAAATGAAAGTACAGCAGGAAGGTCTGTGTTGAATTTTTTACCGTCCACGATGCCTACACCTTCTGCCATATTTCCTTTCACATTATCAACCTCGTACTTTATCTTGTTGATTGTTGAGTACTGAACAGAAAGATTAAGCTTGTCGATTGGGCGCGCATGTACGCCAAAAACCGCACCAAATCCTAGCGCCTTTGCATCATAGCCGATTGAGTCGCCACCGTTTGCAAGCTTGAAAGCGGCATTTCCCGACGTAAGTTCCATCGATTGCGTTCCATAGACCAGTCGGAATGCTCCACCAACAGAAAGTCTGTCGTCCAAGAACTTGTACGCTCCGCCCAACTCGCCGCCATAGGTAATGGAACTTACCTTAAGGCTATGGTCTGACGCAGCACCGGCAACTGCCTGTGCAACCGCACCATATTTTTGTGCAGCGACCTGAGCTGCAGTACCACCTCCGTTAGCAGCCAATGTGGTGTACTTAGTGGCAGCAGCTTTTGCATCACTAGCAGCACTCAGCAATTTTGCGGCAATCAATGAAGATCCGTTATCAAAATTAAGGGAGCCGCCTCCTGCATAAACGCCAAAGTTCAAAAAGCCGGCAAAGTCGCCCTTGTGCACCACCACGTCTACATCTGGATAGAGCCATACAGATGTCGTATCTGAAGATGAAGTATCAATATTAAGAGCCTTGAATGTCGGTCCCAATGTATCATTATCAAGTTCATGCGTATATTCCTTCAATACAAACTGGTTACCGATTTCAATCCACAGACCATCGTCCATGAACGCAGTACCTGCAATGTTGTAGAATGCTGCTTCTGGACGCTGAGATTCCACATTGCGACTAGGGTTACGCAGATAGCCTGTACTCATATTCGTTTTGTTTTCAACACCGCCTGCAAATGCAAGTGCCGTGCTCAGAGCCGTTACTGCAACAAACAAACCTCTTTTCATTGCAAGTTCCTCCTAGATGCACACTATTATACCACGGCTCTGAACACAATTCAACATTTTAAGCAACTTGAAGCACAGGCTGTGCAAAAAGTACAGTTCTTTGAACGCACCCTTGGGCACGACTATTCCATATCGCGGCCAGACTTCATCAGACGTTTTTTTTCATACATCAATGCATCGGCATGCTGTTGGGCATCAATGAAATCCTGCTTTTCATGCGGCGTAAAGAATACATAGCCGTATGCACAGGAAAAAGCATACTCGGGATGTTCAGGATGAGCAGCGAGAGATTCAAACGTGGCAATCATCTGCTCAACTTCCTGCTCAGAAGAATGTCGGCACAGGCAGATAAATTCATCGCCGCCAATGCGGAACACCGTGCCGTTTTCGCCAAATGCTTCTGACAAACAATGGCAGAATTCATTGATGACCTTATCGCCATACAAATGCCCCTTTGTATCGTTCAGCTTTTTTAAATTGTTCATGTCGAACAGAATCAGGCAACAATTTATCATCTTGTCCACATGAGGATCAAAGTTTTCAACAAGCGAGAACCATGCCGTTTTGCTGGAGACACCAGTGTTAAAGTCAACAAAGGCAAGTTTCTGGTACAGTTGGGCATTGCGAACAGCTTCAAACTTTTCGAGCGAAGTATGATACAGTATTAAAGAAAGAGAAGCAAACATAAAGATAAAGGCTATGCTCATCAAGACATCAGCTATCTTTTTCTGGGATATTCCACAAAGGACAACCACAAACAGCAAGGCACTGATGGACATGAATACGGTAAAAAGAACTTGTATGCTGCGCTTTTTGAACGACGTGTTTTTATTGACGATGTAGGCAGCATAAAAGCAGTAAAAGATAAACAGAACCTTGACAACGACAACTGAATCTGCCAGCTGCACCTGTCCAAGCACCTGAAGCACCACCACGATGCACGAAATGAAGAAAGCTGTCACAAAAAATGCATTAGTCCACGCACTCAGCTTTTTCGGGGTAATGTCGTCAATAAACCGCAATGCTATAAGCAGAATGAAGAACTGCAACAGATATTCCAGACCCCAATGCACGGCCTGATTACCAATGAACAGCTGCAGGACACGGGACTCTTCCAGCTGCCATAGGCCAACAAGCATGGCGAGTACCCCGAGATGAATCAATGTTCTGTCGCCTCCACGGTTCGGATTGTACAGGGAACTCATCAGCAGCACAAGCAGGCTGAATATCACCAGAATGATGCCAATCAAAAGCTTGTCCAATCGATTCCAGATGAGGCGGAACAGGATGGACTCATAACTACCCATATATATGCCTGTACACTCGCCGGCATGTTTTGGAATCAAGGCAGTCAGTTCTAGGCACAGCTCTCCATTTTTTACGGCGGGAAGCGGAACAATGTGATAAAATGAACGGTAACTTGAAAGCCAAGGCACTTTTTTTGTTACTTCATACTCATACAGAGAAACGCCGTTCAACAGAAAGTCGGCAGCCTGATGATGGGTGTAAAAGCACAGATTCGTCCGCGTGTAGGATGTATGTTTATGGTAAATGCGGCTCACCATGCCGTCTGCCGGAATCTTGCAGGGAAGCGTTACAGTTACCGGTTGTCCGCTTTCATCGTAATAGTACCAGTCAGAATTATATGATTCCGCCAGGGCAGGCAATAACGAGACAGATTTAGAATGCTTGGCCTGATACAAAACAAGCAGTCCAAGGAAAATCAAGATGCACCATAAGATGTACACGCAGAAAGATTTCTGACTGCCTCTAAGAAACCGAACCATACAACACCTTAGTATAGACCTTTCTTTCTTTCAAAACAAGAATTTTTTTGTTTTATTCCGAGAATTCCTTTACGCTCCTAGAGAAATGCACTATCATAACGACAACAAATAAAAACATGCAAAAAAACGCAAGGAGTTTATTATGCAGAACGAAAACAAAATGGTAAAAGGCATTGGCTTGTCTTTGATTATGCCTGCAATCATCATTCTATTGATTGTCATTGTACTGGCAAATTCATTTTCAGTCATTTCTCCAAATGAACGGGGTGTTGTCGTAGAGCTTGGACAAGTCAAAGAAGGTGTCGTGCAGCCAGGCGTTAAAGCCCACATACCATTTATCTCTCGTGTCCGCAAGTTCCGCCTTGAACCTAAAACATACGAAGTAACCTTCAGCGTAGGCGGAGACGGTGCAATTACAAAAGACATGCAGACGGTAGGAGCAACTGTCGCAGTGCGCTATATATATGATGAAAACCGCATCATGGACATTGTTACTCGATACTACAACGACACAATCATACAGAGTGCAATGAAAGACAACGTAAAGGCTTCGCTAAAGGAAACAACAGGAAAATACAGCATTTACGAACTGGTTGAACAGCAGAACAAGATTACATCGGAGGTTGCAGATGCCATGCTGACAAGAATGGCAGACTACCCCATTGCAATCAGCCAGACAACCATTACAAACTGGGACTGGAGCGAAGACTTTGACCGCCAGATTAAGGAAACGGCAAACCGCACCCAGCAGGTTCGTCAAGCAGAGCAGGAAGCTAACATTGCAGCAGCTCAGGCCCAAAAGCTTGTAAAGGAGGCAGAAGCAAAAAAACAGGCGGCAGAACTTGATGCACAGGCAGCCGTTGCAAAGGCTCAGGGCGAAGCCGATGCAGAAAAAATCAAGGCGGATGCCCAGGCATACACAAACAAAAAGATTTCTGAAAACTATGCAATCATGAAAGCACAGTGGGACTATGAGATTGAACTGGAACGGGCAAAACGCTGGAACGGAAAGGAAGTTCCCGAAGCAGCTTATGTCGTACCTGGAACGGGAGCGGTCGTGCCTTTAAAGTCAAACTAAAGGAAAACTCAAAAAAAAACGGCATGCATTTGTTTTTTTACAGGTTTTGGCATATACTAAACGTATGCAGCATTCTGTAAAAACAATTCATGCCTCAAGCCTGATTATCAGGCTTCCTTTGTATATCGTTCTATTCTGTGCCATCCTGTGCATTGTCAACGGATTGACAGGATACAGGGTCTTCAAGTCGCTTTTTGAAGAAGAATACGAAAACATAACACAGCAATTTGCCTATACGGCACTCTCGTATATAGACGGAGACCGTATTCGTGACTATGCGGCAGGAACTCCTGCCGATGATGCATGGAACGAAACCAATGACAAACTGAATGTACTGACGAACACAGCAATGCTGGCGTACATATACGTTACCGTGCCTGACACCAATTTTGAATCCCGTACATACATTTACGATACCGTTCACCCTGATGTCGTCAACGGCAAGGCGTACCCATTGGGCAGAACAAGTTCGCTCAAAAAATACGATGCAGAATACATCGGACACCTGAAGCAGGTCATGCTTGAAGGAGAACCGTACATCAGGTTCGTGTACAACCAGACAGGAGGTCATGTCACCACCTCCATTCCTGTCAAAAACAGCAGCAACGACATTGTTGCCATTCTGAGCATCGTAAAACCGATGAGCGAAGTAAAATCGCTCAAAAACCGATACCTAAAGTCAACCTTTATTTTTTCCGCAGCCCTTACAGCACTTTTCATCCTGATATACATAATCGTTCTGTCACAGGCAGTCATAAAGCCACTGGTATTGGTGACCCACGAAACGTCACACTTTGCACGCCACAAGGGAGAACTGACGGGACGCCTGTCAAAAATCAAGGGAAACAACGAAATTGCATTGCTGGCTCGTGCCGTAGAAAAAATGAGCGTGGACATGAACCGCTACATAAGCGACCTTACGCACACCACAGCAGAAAAGGAGAGGTTGAGTGCAGAGCTGGATGTTGCAACACAGATTCAGGCGAACATGCTTCCTCGTATTTTTCCGCCCTATGCAGAACACCCCGAAATTGAACTGTTTGCATCAATGGAACCAGCAAAAGAAGTTGGCGGAGACTTTTACGACTTTTTCATGATAGACAGCGACCATTTTGCCGTTGTCGTGGGAGACGTAAGTGGCAAGGGTGTTCCTGCGGCACTCTTTATGGTCATTGCAAAGACACTCATTAAAAATGTCGGCCTACAGCAGAAAACGCCGGCACAGATATTTGAACAGGTAAATGACCAGCTGTGCGAAGGAAACGACGCAGGCCTGTTCGTTACCTGCTGGATGGGAATCCTTACAATCAGCACAGGAGAACTTACATTTGCAAATGCAGGACATACATCTCCAATCATCTATCACAACGACAAGGTTGAATACCTGACTGTAAAGCCAAACCTGATGCTGGCAGGATTGCCCGGCATGAAATACAAAAACCATTCCGTAACACTGGAACCTGGCAACAGGCTGTTCATCTATACAGATGGCGTTACCGAAGCAACAAACGAAAACAATGAACTGTATGGTGAGGACAGGCTGCTGAATGCCATGATACACAAGCAGCACCTGTCGTCAAAAGAAATTCTGGCAGAAGTAAGGAATGACATAGCTCAATTTGAAGGGAACGCCCCTCAATTTGACGACATTACAATGTTGGAACTGGTATTAAAGGATTTATCAGGACAAAAACGGAGCCAGACAAAGACATTCGATGCAACAGATGAAAACATGCAGAACGTTTCCGATTTCATCCACAGCATGCTGCCGGAAAACTGCTCTGCCGAAATTTTGAACAAGCTGGATTTGGCAGTAGAAGAAATCTACATAAACATAGCCCATTATGCATACAAGCCGGAAACGGGAACGGTAGAAATTGCATGTTCCCTGTCAAAAAAAGATGATGTTCCTGTCATAACGATATCGTTCAAAGATACTGGAATGCAGTTTAATCCGCTTGACAGAAAAGACCCAGACACAACTCTTTCTGCAGAAGAAAGGGATATCGGAGGCCTGGGCATATTTTTAACCAAACAGTTTATGGATGATGTTGCATACACTCATTCAAAAGGCTGCAACATGCTCACCATTCAGAAAAAACTTGGGTAACAAATGATGTCAGGAGCTTTAGTCCCGCATGGCTCCATTTGTATGACTACAGCTTATCATATCATTTTTAAGGGGGGCTGCTCGTTGGACGCTACTACCTCTACGGGCTGCATCCCTGCAACGCCCCTTAACATTGCCACACGGATTTGTTCGCAGCTAACGCTGCTCAGTAGGAAATGGGGAATTGAAAAATGTGCTTCGGCTCCCTTCGATTTCGCTCAGGGAACAGCTCAGCAACCGTGCTTCGACTGCGCTCAGCAACCGGCTTGTTCATTGAGCGAAGTCGAAATGAACTAATTAAAAAAAAGCGGAGAATTGAAAGATGAACAGTGAAAATTACAAAAATTTTGTTTTTGATGATGTTCTTACTATTGTTAATGGAAAAAATCAGCGTACAGTTGAAGACAAAAATGGAGCTTACCCTATTTATGGCAGTGGCGGAATAATGGGATATGCAAATGAATTTCTTTGTCCTGAAAACACGGTGATTATTGGAAGAAAAGGTTCCATAAACAAGCCGATTTTTATGCAGCAGAAATTTTGGAATGTGGACACTGCGTTTGGGCTTGTTGCAAAAAATGATTTGCTTGAGTCAAAGTACCTTTATTATTTCTGCGAACATTTTGACTTTGAGCGTTTAAACAAAGCTGTTACGATTCCAAGCCTTACAAAATCCAATTTACTTAAAATTCAAATTCCCCTGCCCCGCTCGCCACACAAAAACACATCGCCGCCGTACTAGACAAATGCACCGCGCTCATCACAAAGCACAAGCGGATGCTTGAAAAATACGACATGCTCATCAAATCCCGATTTATCGAGATGTTTGGAGATAATCCCGTTGAAAATGGAAAGTTGAAAAATTAGAAAATGTTTGCACAAAAATTACAGATGGAGAACATGGAAGTGTCTCCCGCACTTCAAATGGATTTGTTTTTTAAATGCAAAACATATAAAACAATCTGGTGAAATAGATTGGGGAACTGCAACTTACATTTCAGAAGAAAATCACAAAAAGATTTATAAACGATGTAATCCGCAGCATAATGATATTTTACTTACAACAACAGGAACGATTGGAAATGTTGCGATTGTTCCAGATGTGAAAGAATTTTCTATGGACAGAGGAATAACTTTGTTAAAACCTCAGTTTTCAATTCTTAATCCTCAATTTATAGCCTCTTATTTACGAACAGATAAAATGCAAGTCATAATGAATCAAAATGTTCACGCCTCTGCAATCGGACATTTATTTCTAAACAAAGTTTACTCATTAAAAATTCCTGTTCCCCCCTCTCGAACTTCAAAACACTTTCGCCGCCTTCGTCCAGCAAATCGACAAATCAAAATGTGCCGTACAGAAGTCGCTCGGCAAAGCTGAAACGCTGTACAAGGCATTAATGCAGCAATATTTTGCATAGCAAAAATTCAGTTGGCAACTCTGCTGTGTCGAATACTTTGGATGAATTTTCCATTTCCCCTTTCCATTTTCATCTTTCAATTCCCGTTCCATTGCGTTTGTATCAGGTGGCAAAAATGAATAGTCCACGTACTAAGAATATTGAGTCCTATGATATGACCTTCCAGTCGCAGATGTTCTTTTCCTCACTGGAGAACACAGCACCAACCTTAATGAGAGCACGAGTATCCGCCTCGTATGCCTTGGCGTATCCCAGTGCGTATATCTGGGCCAACGCCTCTTCCGCCGTACCATCGCGCTTAAACTCAAAGATGTATACATAACAATCTGTCTCGACAATACAGTCAGCCCTGCCCTTTGCAGTGTGCTGCTCCACATGCACGAACTGCCCGAGCAGCAAAAAGGTCAAATAGATGACGTTCTGAAAGTCACGCTCAAGCATGCTGTCATCCACGCTGCCTGTGGCATAAGGAAGCCTTGCGAACAGGGCTGTAAAGCGGTCGCGGATGCCGTCCGTGTTGCAGGCCCTTATGTCACGTCCGAAGCTCCGCACGTCCAGAGGAGTCTCACTGTGCAGGTATTCTGGAGAAAGACTTGCCGTGAAGCTATACTTTACCTCGTCATTAGGATAACCAAGCGTAAGGCTGTCAAACTCTCTGTCGTAGCCCTTGATTGTAAGATAGCCGGACTGGTACAGGAGTGGCACGATGTCTGGATTGTCCGGGCGGTAATCGGAAATCTCATCCTCTGAGCTGTGCAGGCTGCCATCGCTGAAACTCCGTGGATTAAAGTTCATCTCCTTCAGCCGCTTTACAAGGAAGGTCGGCGTGCCAGTTCCGAACCAGTACTTGCCGAATTTACCGTTGCTGAATGCGTTTATAAGGCTAAAGGGATTGTAAATATCAGGTGACTGCTCGGAAAAGTGATAGCCGTCATACAGTTTCTTGAGCCTAGCAAGGCATTCAGCCTGCGTCATATTCCATTTCTGTGCAAGCATATCAATCTCTGGCAAGAAATTCTCTTCCAGCTCTTCCTGCGTGATACCGCAAATGGAGGCAAACGAATCATTCATCGAAATGTCCTGCAGCTGGTTCAGGTCGCTGAAAATGCTCACCTTACTAAATTTCGTAACGCCAGTGAATAGGACGAACCGAGTGTACGCATCACAGTCCTTTAGTACGGCAAAGAATCCCTTGAACAGATCTTTGTTTGCCTTTTCCTGCTCCGGGTTATCTCCAAAGCTTTTCAGCAGCGGGTTGTCATACTCGTCCACGAGAACCGCGACCTTTCGCCCCATCTTCTCACAGGCGTTCTTCAATGCATGCTTGAACCTTCCAGACAAATTTCCTGCATCAGCGTGAGGCAGGCTGTATGCATCCTCAAAGTCTTCGAGCGAGCCGTTCAGGGCATCGCGAAGTCCGTTCGGCTGGGTGAACTCGCCTCCCGCGAGGCTGAATTTCAGCACAGGATACTCCGCCCACTCCGTCTCCATCTTTTCGATTGCAAGACCTGTAAAAAGATCTTTTTTGCCCTTGAAATAGGCTTCAAGGGTGGTCACCAGAAGGCTCTTTCCGAATCTGCGCGGACGGCTTAAAAAATATGGACGGGTTTCGCTTGCCAGCTCATAAACAAGGGCAGTCTTATCAACATAGACATATTCTCCTTCGCGAAGTTTCTCAAAGTCCTGTATGCCGATCGGCATCTTTCTCTTGGTCACCATATCATCATTCTAACATGGGAGCAGGCTTTTTTTCAATGGTGACTCTTGTACGCCATTGATTTCCAGAGCAAGCTCTTCTATCTTTTACATACGGAAGCTTTTTCATTTTTGTAATAAAACAATTCATACCCCTGTTTTACAAGCATATCCCCAACAATATTCTCATAGATTGCACCTTTGTATGTATTGAAGTTTTTGTTTTGCCGCAAAATCCAGTGCGTTTTGTCACAAAATCCACTGCGTTTCGTCGCAAAATCCAGTGCGTTTTGCCGCAAAATCCAGTGCGTTTTGTCACGAAATCCACTGCGTTTTGTCGCAAAATCCACTGCTATCAATTCTTTATCAGATTCTGAAATTGCACCAGAACCTGAAGCCTGATTACATAAAATTAAAGATGCTGTAAACAATAAAAGCGTGAACTCAAAAGCCTTCTTGCAAGTCTATACCGGCATTAGGGGAACCGTTGTCAGACTATGCAAAGCACGACACTAACAGGCACTCATGTTGCCGATCATCTTGATAGGCAAAGACTTATCGACTATGAATGTATAAGATACGAAAGCAGATGTCAAGAAAGTTTTCCAAATGCGTTCAACGTGTGGCCGGTTCTATCTGGTAGTTTCAAACAGGAAGTTTTAACGTCCAAACACACCTGTGAAACTGAACCAAATTCACCTCAGAAAGCCCATTTCACCGAAGTTCTTTCAAGCCTGTTTCATGCTAATGTCAGCACGGAATCCATGCCAGTTGCCTGAAATACCTGCCTGCAGAATTCAGACGGGTTCTGCACCGTAAGCTTTCCTCCGAACCCTGCAAGCAATTTATGTGCAAGCAGTACAACGCGAAGCCCTGCACTAGAAATATATTCAACATCCTTTAAATCAAGATTCAGATTTTTTATGCCCTTTGAACATTCCCTCAGTTTCGATTCAAGTTGAGGTGCAGTTGTCGTATCAAGTCGGCCGGAAACAAGAACCGTAGACGTGTCACCATTTTTATTTTCTGTAATATCCATAACAAATCCTTATAATAAAATAGCACAATAATTGTTTCCTCTATTCTCTCATTTTCTGTAAAAAAGTCAATCCAATTTTGTTTTGATTTTATATATAAATGTGATATACTATGTACATCACGTATCATAAAGTGGAGAAAAAAATGATTTGCACTAAATGTGGAGCAGAAATCCTCCAGCAATTTAAATTTTGCCCTCAGTGCGGAACGCCAGTTCCTGAACAAGATGCAGCCTTACAGCCAAAATCAAGCGAACGTGCCATGGCTGTTGCAAGCAAGGACATTCCTACCCTTATCAGCGTACCTGCCGGTACATTTCCTATGGGATACAATGAATTCAACAGGAAAGTTTCACTGCTTGCCTTTGAGCTTGGAGAAACGCCAGTAACCCAGCGTCAGTATGAATATGTCATGGGCAGAAACCCTTCAAAACTAGTTGGCCAAGACAGACCAGTTGAATGTGTAAACTGGTGCGAAACCCTTATATACTGCAATTCCCTCAGTATGATGCAGGGGCTGGCTCCCTGCTACAGCATAGGGAATGCAACGGACTTAAGCAAATTTGAAACGACGAGTCCTTTATGGAAGCGCGTCATCTGCAATTTTGCCGCAAACGGCTACCGTCTCCCTACAGAAGCAGAATGGGAATATGCAGCAAGAGGCGGCAAAAACTCCAGTACAGACCAGTATGCCGGTGGAAATGACATTGACGATGTTGCATGGTACGGAGAAAACAGCAATGTAACCACACATAATGTCAGCACAAAAGCCCCGAACAGCCTGAAATTGTACGACATGTGCGGAAATGTTGCTGAATGGTGCTGGGACTACATGGGAGAAGTGCCTATCATGACACTCACCAATCCTCACGGGCCAAAAATAGGCACTATGCACGTAAAGCGCGGCGGAAGCTGGCTGGATGACCCACAGCAGTGTACCGTCTATTTCAGAAGCGGCAGTGCACCGACAGGAAAGAGCAGCAGCCTGGGATTCAGGGTCTGCAGGACGCTCATAGAAACAGTCATGTAAACTGGCAACAGTTTTCAAAATAAACGCACCACTATCTCATATATATTGAAAGGAGTTCACACCTATGAACAAGAAAAACACGTTGATTGCTGCAGCAGTATTCCTTATCTGTTCTGCAATTGCAATGATCTTTGGAATCAGCTGCTCGAAAAAGCAGTCCTCAGCCTTTAATGACGGTGTATGGGCAGGCACAGGAAATGGACGAAATGGTGATGTCAAGATTGAAATTACTGTAGCAAATGGCAAAATCGCAAGTGGAAGAGTGCTTCAGGAAGAAGAAACAGATTTTGCAAAACCTGCAATCCAGACAATCATTGACCTTGCAGTAAAAAAGCAGAAAGTAAAGGGGCTTGATGTTGTAACGGGAGCTACCATAACATCTAACGCTACGATGGAAGCCCTGCAGAATGCAATTGCAGCCAGCAATGGAGAAGCTCCTGCAAAAGTTTCATCCGTAGAAGACACGTCCTGTGACATCGTTATCATCGGTGCAGGTGGAGCTGGCTTGAGTGCAGCAACAGAAGCTGCAGGAAACGGTGCAAAAGTCATTGTCGTAGAAAAAATGGCTATTGCAGGAGGAAATACAAATGCAGCTACAGGCGGTTTGAATGCCAGTGAAACAAGCATACAGAAAAAGCTTGGCATCGAAGATTCGAATGAGCAGTATTATGAAGATACTATGAAAGGCGGCTACAATCTGAATGATGCTGCTCTTGTAAAAAACATGGTTGAAAAATCGGCAGAAACGGTTGACTGGCTCATTTCGCTGGGAGCGGATTTGTCAGACGTTGGCAAAATGGCAGGTTCAACAAACAAAAGGACCCATCGCCCACAGGGCGGTTCTGCAATTGGAGCGCACCTTGTTCCAGTGCTCAAAAAAGCCGCAGAAGATGCTGGTGCACAGCTGCGCTTTAATGCAAAAGTAACTGACATAATAGAAGAAAATGGAAAACCTGCTGGTGTCAAGGTAAGCACTGCAGACGGTGACTACAAGATTACGGCAAAAGCCGTCATCATTGCTACCGGTGGATTCGGTGCAAACAATGACATGGTTGTACAATACAAGCCTGAACTTGCAGGCTTTGGAACGACAAACCACAAAGGTGCAACTGGTGATGCATTTGCCTGGATCAAAAAGTTTGATGCAGCATTGGTTCAGATGGAGCAGATTCAGACACATCCTACAGTCGTTCCTTCAAATGGTCTTATGATTACAGAGGCTGTCCGCGGCAATGGTGCAATTATGGTAAACCGTGAAGGAAAGCGCTTTGGAAACGAAATGGCTACGCGCGATGTCATGTCAAAAGACATTTTGAATCAGACAGGAAAGACTGCTTACCTTCTGTTTGATCAGGGAGTACGGGAATCGCTCAAGGCCATAGAAGGCTATGTAAAGCAGGGACTCCTTACACAGGACGACACGCTTTCTGGTCTTGCAGCAAAGCTCAACATGGATGCCGAAAACCTTGAAGCTGCCGTAAAGACATACAATGACTATCAAACAAGTGGCAATGGAGACAAAGACTTTGGACGCAAGGCATCAGAAATGCCTCGTGCTATAGCAACAGGTCCTTATTACGCTGTAGAAGTAGGTCCTGCCGTCCACCATACAATGGGTGGCATCAAGATTAATACAAAGGCAGAAGTACTTACCACTTCTGATGCTGTCATTCCAGGACTCTTCGCTGCAGGCGAAGTAACGGGAGGCGTTCATGGCGGCAACCGTCTTGGCGGCAATGCCGTTGCAGACATCTGCATTTATGGAAAAATTGCAGCAGATTCAGCATTGGACTACATTAAGTAGCAGTTAAAAGCGTTGTGGCATGGCATCCCGTGTGCAGACACTGTTCCTGTGCACGGGATTTTTTTTGAAGTCCCTTCAATATAAGAATAGTAACTTATAAGGAAGCAACTTGTTAAAATTCATGTACACACATATAATGTAATTGTATAGGTAGCCACTAAATACTGAAGTTTATACGGGTTCCCTACAATAATTGAAAAAGGAGTTCAAAAATGAAAAAATTGGTACTGGCAGTTCTTGCCGCATTTACACTATTACTTCCGGCATTTTCACTCACATATCCAGAAGAAACTCCAAGAAACAGCATAAACAGTGCAAAAGATACAGATGAAACGCTCGAATTTTTTTTAGAAAAGCAAATGTACGATTCTGCCCTTGCAGCATCAATTGCATTTTATCCGCTTGACAACTGGTACTTTGAAACATTCCTGAAACGACATGCAGATATGGAACTAAAAAATGCAACAATCACCGCTGCAGAAGGCAGTCCTTCGACACCAGAAGAAGCCTACCAGTGGTATCTGTCCATTGCACAGGGAAACACAGAACAATACAACTCATTCGCACCGTATGCGCAGTACATAGTTGCACTCTGCCTTAAAAACAATGAAGGAACTATAAAAAATTATTCACTGGCCCGAAAATACATTGCACAGTCATTTTCATCGGGCTTTGCTGGCAGCTATTACCTTATGGCAGTGCAGAAAGAAGAAGGTTGGGCTGTCAAAGGGACTGACACGAACAAGGAAGAAACGCTCTATGCAACAGCTGCTTCACAGAATTTTCCAGAAGCATTGCTGGCGTATGCCGCACTGTACAATGACTATGAAAATGCCAATGCAAAAAATCTTTTAAAGCGTGCGCAGAGATATAATGATTCTCGTGCATTCCTGCTTTCAGGCTATCTGGAACAGGCAGCTAAGCTCGGAAACACGGACGCATGCATGAAGATTGCCGAGAATCATGAAAAGAAAAATAACTATGCCGCAGCCATAGACTACTATACGCTTGCAGCTACGTTTGGCGACTACGAAGGATTTGCCCAGACAGCGCGCATCTACAGGAACGGTCTGGGAGTTGCAAAAGACCCAGATGTGGCATCATTCTTTTACTATCAGTATTGCGATGCAAAATATGAAAAAGAAAGTGCCCAGGCAAAAAAAATAGAGGCATTGCGGGAATTCTATGAATTTGAAAAAAACGAACCCGATGAAACCGTCTGTAGGGATTTGGGAATCTACTATTATATATATCCTGCTGAAAACAGCGTCATGGGAGGCTCCGAATGGTTTTCAAAGGGAGCAGAAAAAGGCAGTGCTGAATGTCAGTTACAGCTGGCGATGCGCCACAAAAAAAATGCAGAAGGACTTGCCATGTACAAGCAGGCTGTATCGGAAAGCAATGCTTTTCCCTTGGGCACAAAACAGCTGAAAAATGCGTATGGACAGATTGATGACATCTATGCACAGGTATTGCAGGCAACCAGATTCAAGAACAATGTCCTGTACTGGAAAAATCCTTCTCAGCCAAAGCAGGAAACAATCATCAACAAGACAGCCTGTGCTGCCGCATCAAGAAAAGAAGCCCTTGCATGGTTCAAAAACAGAATGCTCAATGGAGACAGTTTTTCAAAGACATGGTATGCATGGATTTTGCTAGAAGACATGAATGCCGAAACATACAAAATTCCTGCAATTTCAAAAAAGCCTGACAAAGATGTAAAAGAAGCATTTAAAGTCATCACCGAGGTACTGGACAAAGAACCGAATTATGCCCCGGCATTGGTCTGCCTTGGCAGATGCTACCAAAACGGATACGGCACAAAGAAAAAGACAAAGGATGCAAAGGCTGCATATCAAAAGGCAATTGACCTGCAATACTCCGAAGGATACGGATTTCTTGCAGGCATGGCAAATTCAAAAAATGAATTGAAGGAAATTCTAGATGCAGGCTGCAAAAGTTTGGATGAATATTCATTTTATACAGCGTATGACAACCTCATCTGGACTGCTGACATTACAGACATGGAAGACCTTATGATTGCCTCAGCAAAATACGGCTATACACCGGCATTTTTGCAGCTTGTAGACTGCTACATCCGTGACACGGCAGTTACTTTCGATGGCAATTACCAGAAAATTGACAAGGCACATGAGCTTGCGTGTGGCGCAGAAGTCCTTAACATTACAGATGCCCGCACAAAGCGACTCTATATAGAGCGGAATTTTTCTTCAAAGATGAAATATACATCATACACCTGCTCTCAGAAGATTGCAGAAGCACGGGAAACAATACAGAGGCGAAAGACCCCTGAAACAATCTACAGTCTTGCAAAAGCCTATGACAATGCACAGAACTTGCTTGACAACACGGATTCTCAGGCTGCACGATACTATTTGCAAGCAGCAGAACAGGGAAACATAGATGCAATGAAAAAAATAGCAGACTTTTACTATGCCGGCAGGGGCATTGCTCCAAGCTATGAAAAGGCATTCCAGTGGTACTCATCTGCACTGGAAAACGGTAATACGGAGGTATACGAAGCACTCGGTTCCATGTATATTGACGGAAAGGGATGCGAACGGGATGTTGATCTTGGCATAGAATGCTACAGACGAGCAGTAGCAGAAAACCCTGATTCAACGGTACAGGAAACATTAAACTGTTTTGACGGCATTTAAAACACAAGGAGGAGCGTATGGAACACGGCATGATTCTTTCGGCTTCTGGCTGGAGAAAGATTTTCACACAGAGCGGAGATGGAGAAGACCCGTCCCCTGCAATCGGTAAGGACAATGCCCTTATTTGTGCTTTAATAGGGGAAACTTTTGCGCAATATGTCATTTCTGCATCAGACAAAGGCTCTCCTGTCATTGCAGTGGCAACAGATACAAGACCGACAGGAACGGAAATTGCAGATGCAATTCTGAAAGCCCTTCAGAGCCGGCACATCACCATACAGTATGTGGGTGTTGCTGCTGCTCCAGAAATCATGGCATACGCAAAGAATGTTGATGCCTTTCTATACATTTCTGCAAGTCATAATCCCATCGGTCACAACGGCATAAAGTTCGGACTGAACGATGGTGGTGTTCTGGAAGGTTCCGAAGCAAAAAAGCTGATTGCTGAATTTGAAAAAAAATGTATTGACGAAGATGCAGAAAAGCATGCGCAGGACATTCTTGCCTCAGTGGACAATGCAGCACTGACACTCATCAAAAGCGAAAGCAACGTCCATAAAAAGGAAGCACTAAAAGCATACAATGACTTTATACGTACTGTCATTACAGGAACAGAGGTGCAGGAACAGCAGGACATTATTTTCAATGAAATGAAATCATACCTGGCATCGCATCCCCTTTCCATTGTCTGTGACATGAATGGTTCGGCCCGGAGCATATCCATTGACAAAACGTTTCTGCCTTCGTGCAACCTAAACTTTATGCCGTTTAACGATGAACCGGGACACATTGTCCATGCAATCATTCCGGAGCCAGAAAACCTCATTTACTGTGCATCGCGCATGCAACAGATGCAGGATGAGGGCAACGAAACTGTTCTGCTGGGATACATGCCGGACTGTGACGGAGACAGGGGAAACATTGTCTATTGGGATGATAAAATACATAAAGCACTGCCTATTCCAGCACAGACGGTCTTTTCATTGTGCGTCATGGCAGAGCTTGCATTCGACTATTGGAAATCATGCCGCTTTCAAAGGAAAAGCCTTTATTACAAGGCGTTGAAACTGTTGGAAAAGAAAGCTGTTGCAGTAAACTGTCCTACTTCCATGAGAATTGATGACATCTGCAATATGTTCAACGTATCTTTGTTCAGGGCAGAAGTAGGAGAAGCTAATGTTGTCAATCTGGCTCAGAAAAAAAGAGAAGAGGGCTACAAAGTCCGCATCTTGGGAGAAGGTAGCAACGGTGGCAACATCACAGAGCCTTCTCATGTACGGGATCCGCTGGCAACGTTGTTCGCCATCATCAAGCTTTTTTCCATAAAAGACACGCCAAGCCAAAAGGGATTGTTCCACATTTGGTGTGAAAAATCATCGCAGATGGCAAAGTACAAAGAAGACTTTACCTTGAGTGACATTTTGGCAACACTCCCCGTGTATGCAACAACTGGTGTCAGCGAAGCACGAGCAGTACTTACAGTGCGTACCCCAGACAAAGGTCTTTTGAAACAAAACTTCCAGACAATCTTTATGAAGGAATGGAAAGAAAAAAAAGACAAGCTGCTTGATATGTACGACTTTGAATCTTTTGAAGCCGACTGTACAAATGGAACGGATGAAAAACAGTATTGCCTTGACTGGAACAATGGAACTGGCGGATTAAAAATAAAATTCTATGATTCAAACAAACGTCAGGCAGCATTCATGTGGATGCGTCCAAGTGGTACGGAACCTGTATTCAGAATCCTGTGCGATGTAAAAGGAGATGAATTAAAGTCCGAAGAAAAAACTGAACGGGAACTCCTTGCATGGGAGACTGAAATGATACAAAAGGCAGATGCACTGTATGAAGCAGAATGATCTCATCCTTGTCATTGACATGCAGAATGTCTACACGAAAAATCAGGCATGGGCATGTCTTGATACGGAAGGCATTGCAAAACGAATTGTTGCTCTTACGGAAAGGACGACTTCGCAAACGGTCATGCTCACAGAATATCTTCCTGCTGAAAATCCCACAGGTACCTGGAGAGATTACAATTCTGTGTATGCAGACATAAATGGCAATGCATGGCTTAATGAACTGGTACCAGACATGCAGCAGCTTGCAAAAAGATATCCGCTATACTGCAAAAGTACCTATTCTTCCATGAGCATTCCTTTCATTCGGGAACAAGCACGCAAGGCTGACAGGGTTGTACTGACAGGTGTCGTGGCAGAATGCTGCGTACTCTATACAGCCTTGGAAGCCATGGACATGGGGTGCAAAGTCATTTATTTAAAAGACTGCGTATCAGGATTTACAAAAGAAAAAGAAGCTGCAACAGAATTGATTTTAAGTGGGCTAAGCCCTCTTCACGTCCTTATCATGACAAAAGAGGCGTACCTGAACGAAGGGCTGTCATAACAATCAATGCACAGCCCTTTAGCCAGATTCAAGATTCATTTTCCTAGATAATAAACTGATCGATCTGCGTACTCATTTTATCTATGGAAGACTTTACCTGTGCGGTTACGTCTTCAAGTGATGTTCCTGCATCAGCAATCTTGCTTGTTCCAACTGACACTTCTTCCATGCTGTCTCTGATTGAAGCCGTTGCAGACTGCAAATGGTTGATTTCCGTCAGAATGAGTTTGTTGCCCTCTGCCATTTCAATGGAAGCACTCTGAACTTCCTGCGTACTGTTATTCATGTTGTCAAGAGAATTACTGATTTTTCTGGAACCTGACTTCTGTTCATCCATGGCAGATCGAATCTGCGATACAAGCTGATCCGTAGCCTTGATTTTTTCGGACACAGAAGACAGCATTGCAGACGATTCCTGCGAAGCAGTAACAACATCGTTGATGGATGCACGAATCTTGGAAAGCTCCTGTCCAATTCGTTTCGACTGTGAAGTAGACGTTTCCGACAGCTTGCGGATTTCATCAGCAACAACAGAAAAGCCTTGTCCTGCAACACCAGCATGGGCTGCCTCAATTGCAGCATTCATGGCAAGAAGGTTTGTCTGACTTGCAATGCTGGCAATCGCCTTGTTTGCATCACCCAGCGTCTTGGACTGAGCTTCAATTTCCAGCAAACGAGAGTTTACTGAAAGTTGCTTCGTTACACCTATCTGTGTGTTTTCCTGCAACTCAGAAAAAGAATCCACCATTTTTTCTACAGAAGAGTTTACGGAAGTGATATTGTCTATCATCTCCTTTACAGCACCAGAGGCATCGCTCACACTTGCAGCCTGACCTTTTATCATGGAATTCAAGGAAGCAATGCTTGTTGATATCTGGTTGACGGCACCTGCAGTCTGGTCAACACTGTCGCGCTGATTGGAAATCTGCTCCCGAACACCATCGATGACGTTAATGATGTCCATAATTGCACTGGACGTAACCCCTGTAATATGTTCCATGCTGCTTCCCTGCTCCGTCAAGTCGGACTTTGATTTCTTGACTTCAGAAATAATGGACTGCAGTTTTCCCGAAAACCGATTGAAGCCAATGACAACATCGCCAATCTCATCTTCAGAAGATACTGCAATGCGCTTGGTAAGGTCTGCATTTCCCGTGGAAATGTCTGCAAATGAATTCTTGACTTTCAGCAATGGTCTTATCGTAGAATTGATTGTGAATATGACAATCAATATAAAGGTCAAGCACAGCCCAAAAAGGCATGGAATAACCACAGAAAGGGCATTTTTTCTTGTAAGGGAAATGACATCCTTGCTCTTTGCAATGAAAAGCATGGTGTCAATTTCACCCGTGTCATCTTCGAGCGGAATGTAGCAGCTCTGGTACGCAATGTCATTTATGACGGTTTCACCGTGATATGTTTCACCGTCGGATACATACGTCAAAATGCTGCCATCTTCAATTTCCGAACCTGCCAAGGATGCACCCGCATCTGAACGCAGCGTAGACGAAATGCGTATACCGTCGAGAATGACTTCGCATTCCGTACCAAAACAATCCTTGATGTAATTGACAAACACTTCGGATTCCATGTCATATCCGGCAACAACCGTACCAATGACAGTGTCTTCATACACGACAGGTGCAGCAGCAAAAAGTATGCACAGGCTGCCTGAAGCAGGAGCCTGTTCAATTGTCCTTGAAACATTTCCCTTCAGTGCATTTTGAATGCAGAAAAGGCTGCTTGCATCTGTAGAGCAGGAACCAGCTACGGCAAGGGCATTAGAGCGAGTAATGAAAAAGGCATCAAATTCATCCATTTGAGGATCGTCTTCAAGCAAATCATCAAGGCGTGAATTCTGTCCGGTACGAAGCAAGTTTATGACATCTGAACGCTGTGCATAGCTTTGCACGCTGTATTGCAGGGCATTCCATTTATCCTCAAGATGCCGCCTTGCACCACTGGCACTGGCATCAAGATTTTCAGTTATAGTCTTTATGAAGCCTTTGTTAAAAAAAGAAATTGAAATAGCACACACTGCAATGGAACAGCATAGTATGGAAATGCCGGTAAGCATGCTCAATTTTGCAGAAATCTTCATAAAAACTCCTAGAAAACTTAGTTACATGTAATTACATTTGGGAATCTTTAAAAATAGAAGTTTTAAAAGCTCCCTATTGTACTAAAAAATATTTTACAGCTAAAAAAAACAGCAGTCAATGTTTTATTGACTAGTTTTCATAAATGTTTTATTTTAATGCTACTATGATGAATAAAACCTTAATTTCAATTTTTGCCGCAACTGCAATTGCAGTTGCTTTTTCCGGTTGTGCCTCTACAAAGAAATCAAAGGCATCTAAATCAAAAACAACTGCATCAACGACAACAGAGTCAAATGCAAGTGCTACAGCTTCATCAAGTGCTACAGCTTCATCAAGCTCTTCCAGCACAAATGCATCAAGTTCTGCAAACACTACAAAAAAAACACATCCTTATGTAGACTATGACTCACAGGAAAAAGCTGAAGCTTCTGCTGGCTTCAAGATGAACGTTCCTTCTTCTCTCCCATTCACCTATACAAAAAAGATTTCAAGATCAATTCCTAACGAAATGATTGAAATCATCTATACAACTGGTGATTCTGCAGCATATATCGACAAAGTTGCAACAGAAGGTTCAAGCACCACAGTAAACAACAATGCAAACAAGTCTGGCAGCACCGCTTCAGGCTCAAGTGCATCTTCTGGCAGCGGTTCATCTTCTGCTTCTACAACAACCGTTTCAACAGGAAGCGGCGACGAAGTACGTCTGCGCAAGGCAAAGGGAAGCGAAGACATCAGCGGAGACATGACAAAGTACCTCATTACAAAGAACATGGCAGCAAACCTGAACAAGGCAGAAAGCAAGCGTGTTGAACTCCGTGGCGAAGTAAACAACTATCATGTTGCTACATGGGTAGACGGTGCATATACATACGCAATTACATCAAAGAAAGGTCTGACAGAACAGCAGATTCTTGCTTTTGCCGATCAGTTGTACTAATGCAAGGAAACCCTCTAAAACATTTTTAGAGGGGACTCTGAAACTGAGATGTTTTGAAGCCAGTAAACGCGCCTTTAGCGGGGGTACATCGCCAAAGGCGTTTTTTTTAGGTTGCCTATTGTTTTCATTTCAATTAGCAGTTAAAATATATGATAGTCTTGGAAAATCCATTCACACCTTTTTTCCAAGATTACCCACATATATTTTGGAGCGTTATTGTATGAAAAGAATGCACATCATTGCCGGCATCACAGCTTTACTGCTTGCCTGTACCGTATTTTCCTGCCAGACTGTAAAAGAAATCGTTGGAACACCATCACTTTCACTTGAATCAGTAGGCATACAGTCTCTTGATTTGGAAGGAATAACCTTCAATTGCAACTATTCAATCACAAATCCATATCCAATAGCATTTTCCATCAAGGAAGTTGCTGCAAACGTACTGTGCAGCGGCAATTCGTTTACAAAAATTGCAACATCACAGGGTGTCAGTGTTGCCGCAATGGGTTCAAAGACAAACGCCCTTACGTTCAAGATTCCATACGATGCAATCCTGAATCTTGCAAAAAGCCTTTCTGGAAAGACTGCACTGCCATTTTCCATTGATGGAGCTGCATCACTCGATTTAAGTGCAATTCCTTTACTCGACAAGCAGAGCCTTACACTTCCATTCAACAAAAGCTTTGACGTTCCAGTCTTTAAGCCTTCGCTTTCACTCTCCGACGTAAAAATCAATCTGCCGTCCTTTGAAACACTCAAGAATTCATTTCTGAACAGCGGCATGAATGCAGTACAGGCAGTAAACCTTGCGACAGCCCTTGTACAAGGCAAGAACGTCAATGAAAGCGACTTGAAAAAGTTAGACCTCGACATTGATTTGCTCATGAACCTCAACGTAAAGAATGCAGGTTCAGCAGCGTGGAATTTCCTTGTAAACAATTGCTCCTTGAACACCGCTTCGGGTTCTTTGATTGACGTAAAGCCAACCGTAAACACTGCCATTTCATCAAATTCTGGAACCATTCCTCTGAAAGCATCAATAAACACGGCAACAGCAGCTGCTTTCATTTCTCAAATTTTAAACAAAACAGGTTCCAACCCCGTATTCTCGCTGAACAGCGGATTGTCGTTTACAGACTTAAAATATGCGCCGAACATACCTCTGTCATACACCTACGAGATTCCCGTTTCAAAACTCGGAATTTCACATAACTAAGAACCTGGAGTGCAGTCATGAGATTTTCATTCAAACAAATGCTTGCATATTCTGTGGCTGCCCTGACGGTAACAGGAACAGCCGCAGCCTTTGATAGATTACCAACAATAAAAGATACGTATCAGGACATCAAGGGCAAGCCTGTCATGATTACAGAATCAATCTATACTATTGTAGATGAAAACGGAAAGCTGGTAGAACTGCCAACAAAACGCAAGACTGTAAAATTCTACAACTGGCAGAACAGCAGTTTTGTCATGATTCAATACAATGACGAAGGCAATCCTTACCTCTATGAAAAGGTAACATTCAATGCAGATGGTCTCATGAATACATCTTATTTAAAGACGCAGAAAGTATCATTGGATAAAACCTATGAATACACCCCTGATTTTTCAGGCTATGCCATCTATTCCAGTTCTGAAGGAGAAAAGACAAAGCTAAATTCCTTTGCCATAGAAAAAGAAGATGATGGACTGGTTTCGTTTGAATACGCCTACAATCCCGACGGGACAATAGCAAAAACGAAAAAGACAACGGGATTTGCCTATAGCGGCGACCTACGCAAGGATGCAAAAAAGACACAACCGCAGGAAGGGACTGTCTACTACTATTATTACGAAGACGGAAAGCTTTCATCCATCATCATGGAAAAAGATACGGCAACACGAAACCGTCGTACTTACTACCTGAACAATAAAAAAACAAATGATGCCGCGTATGAGCTGAACAAAAATGGAGACTGCATTAAGGAAACAACATCTGCAACGACATATATATACAAATATACGTATGACGGCAACAAGAACTGGATTCAAAAGGATTCATTTTACGAAGACAAAAATGATGACATCAAATATCCCCATCCTCTGCTCCGCACCAAGCGTGAAATTGTCTATTCAGGAAGTGCGTCAGAACCTGAAATTCCTGTTGCACTCTATTCTTTTGATTCAAAAGACGACATCCTTGCCGACATAGAAAATTCGCTTAAGGAAATGGAAAAGAATCCAGTAAAAGTCACATCGGCAAAGCCCTTTACCTCTGAGCGCACGGATCCCATGGACGACAAAAAAGTCCTGTACATTGTCTTTAACGCACCTCAAAAGGTAAACGAATATGTAGACAACATTTCTCTTGTCATTCGTAAAAAGGAAGGTTCTGCACCAGACATTTACATCAACTGGAAGGAATTCCTGAACGAAGGCTCTTGTATCGTAACATACCGCATTGATGATGAAAAGGCCAGAACCGAAGAATGGGTTCTTTCATCTGATGAAAAAGCATCATTCTATGACGGCGACACCAACGAACTGCTTGAAAAACTGAAGCACGCAACAACATTCATTGCACGAACAGTTCCATTCAACGAACCTCCATGCACCGCTGTTTTCGACATCAGCTCCCTTAGGAATCTTGACGCAAAATACAGTTGGCTCTACAAAAAAGACTAGGTTGATCCATCATGACGAGACCGTCAGGCAGTAGCACTGCTTGCTCGGTCGGGAAATCGTCATGTGAAGCTGTATATCCTGGCGGCATATTTTCCGCAGTTCACTGATATACGAATACAGAACGCGTATCCGCTTCGGGGAAAACTCGTTCCACACATGCAGGCACAGGTCTTCTTCTGAAATTTTTTGATTTCTATGGGTAAACAGATACGCCAGCACTTTGAACCGAGAAGATTGAATGTGATTCCGTTTTCTGAAGCTGCTGAGCTCACATTCTGGAAAATCAGGAGTAGTACTCAGTAGCCGCACATACGGGCCAATGTCAGGAGCAGAAAGAATGGAATCCACCTGCCGCAATACATTCTCAATGTCAGACAAGGTGCCATCGGACAGCCCTGCATCAGGATCAGAGACTGCCATCCTCTTTTGTATTTTTGCAAGCCAGAAATTCACTCTGTCGGAACGACTGGCAAACGGTGTATTGTAAAAGAAGAACGGAAGGACACACTTGTGCACGGACATGATTTTGAACGGATTGATTTCTTCCATGTCAAACATCATGTAATCGCATGCAATCAAGTCTACATTGGAAATGCCCATAGACATCAGCTCTTTATAGCAATGGCGAGGATTCGTAAACACTTTGACACAGTGACAAAAATTCCTTTCAAGTCGTTCTGCAATGTGTTCGCAGACAGTTTTTTGAGTCGTTAAGAAAAAAACAACCATTTCTATTCTGCCTTTATTTTATGCAAACTTGCATTAAGGAAAACGGAATCCTGATACCAGTCAATGGAAAGACCGAAATCCTCATCTTCGTATCCCTCGGCAACAGCTTTAAAATGCATGATTTTTCCAGAAGAAAGAACGGAATCCTTGACATTCTGCACGGAAACCCATTTTCCGCCTGCATTTACCTGAAACTGCGTTTTATCGGTAATGTCTTCACCCGTATCGTAATCCAGTGCAATGCCTTGAATCTTAAATGTACGATGCTCATTCTTTAAATAGTCAATGACAATCGGTTGCATATCCTTTGTGACAGTAATGCTTTTCCACCACAAGAAGGGACCTTCCGCCACTTTTATGCGGTAGTCTCCGGGGCGAAGGAAAACCGTTTTTGAATGCAGCCGGATACTGTCGTCATCAGTACTGTTTTCCTTTGATTGCACGAATACGGCACTGCCATTTATGCCCTTGACTTCGGGGATATCCTTTCCATCGTTTTCAAAGAAAAAAGCCTTGGCTGGCAAATCAGATACATACGTACCAGTTGCCGCCTTATTGTGCGATGGAATTTCAAGAATAAGATTGACACTTTCATGCCATGGACTCAGCCAATAAAACAGCCCTTTGTATCCTGACACACAAAGGAATGCAGCAATTACGGCAGCAACGAACACCATCTTGAGGCGTTTGAATTTCGGTTCACATGCAGGGAATTCCGTCGGCTTGTTCGTGCTGACAGACACCTCAAGGGCTTCCCACATGTCATACAATGTTTCTTCCTTGTAGTGCCGCAAATATTTCTTTATGTTCTTTATGACTGGCTCAATGCTCTGATACCGCCGCATCCTGTCAGCCATCATCATTTTTTTTATGAGGCGGCAAACTGGTTTCGGCAGCTTCGGATTAATGCGCCTCGGAGCAATATATTTGCCGCGAGAAATCTTTTCTACAGTTTCCTTTGACATGTCACCAGAAAAGGGCTTGTCACCAGTCACCATCTGATACAGCATGACTCCCATGGAATAGATGTCCGTACGCTTGTCCACAGAACTTGAATCAGCAAGCTGTTCAGGAGACATATATGCGGGAGTTCCAAGAACAGAACCAACCTGCGTAATGCCCGAAGACGCTTCGGATGCTATGACCGTAACATCGGAAGCAGGCGTTGCCTTTACATCAAAATCCTTTTCTTTTTCTGCTCCTGCAATGCCAAAGTCTGCAAGCTTAATTTCATGACGTTTTGAAATAAGGATGTTTGCAGGTTTTATGTCGCGGTGAATGATTCCGTTTTCATGTGCATCCTGCAATCCTTTGCAGGCCTCGAGCAGAATCATCATTGCCAGCGGAGTCGGCAGCACAAACTGCTTTTCCAACAACTTGTCCAAAGACATTCCGTCAACATATTCAAGGACAATATAGTCGGAATTTCCTTCCGTAAAATAGTCAAACATGCGGACAATGTGCAATGACGTTAAATCTGTCAGAATTTGGGCTTCGCGCTTGAACCTGTCGCGAACATGAGTGCCGCTTCTTTTGATGATCAACTTTTTTATGATGACATCCCTTTTCAGCGAAGGATGCTCGGCAAGATACACAGACCCCATTCCACCCTGTGCAATCTTTGTTTTTATTTTATATTTACCTATCATTTCCGGTCTGGAAACTGAATGTGTCACGGACTTTTGAACAACGGACGTTTTTGCTGCAACAGGGTGCTGCACTATTTTTTCGCCAGCCTTTACTGCAGGCTTTTGGATTGGTCTCTGAACCGGTTTTTGAACAGGTCTCTGAACCGGTTTTACGGAAGGTTTTGCTACTGCAGGTTTTACTGCAGGGCGAACAGACTCCTTGCCACTTTTTTCATTCTTAGGAACCACAGCCATACTATTCCCACCTTTTTGTCATATATATTGGATCCAGTTTCTAAACTCCGCCTGGACTTTTAAAACTTCCTCATTGATATAGAACGATATTCTATTGGCATTATATCACAATCGATATGATATCTTCATCTGGATTGAATGATTGTGCAGACGCGACAACAGCAATGTTCATTTCCATTGGATTATGAATCTGAATGTATCGTCCGTTTTGCCTCAGCTTGTACTTGCCCTCGACGGGACGATGACCTCCAAACCATAAGGATATTCCATCATCTTCTTTTCCTGTCAACAGACAGAACTGCCGTGCACAACTGTTTTCTTCGGCCTGATCATTTGAAGTCCATGTAAAATCGAGAATTAAATCGCCATTGTCATGGTAATTCACTATTTCATTACGGGCATACGGTCGCATCGGTTCTGCATGACTGATGCCGAAATCTCGGAACACGGCAACAATTGGCAGATTCGTTTCAAAGCAATTCATAAGATGCAGCACGGCATCGCCGTACTGTTCGCCAACAAATTCCTTGACCATGGCACCTTCAAGAGCATATTTTCTGAACGGATGATCTCCTCCACCCTCTTTATTCAGGATATTTTCATGGTTTCCCTTTAGAAAATGAAAGTGTTTGGGAAAAGCATTTTTTAACTCCATGACAGCCATCATAGTGGAAAAACAATCTTTCATTTCCTGCTGCATCGGCTCACTATTGATGTTTCCGCGTTCCATCCATTCCTGATATGAACGAATCCATCGGTCACGAGAGTCTACCGGAGACTCGGTATGCACGCCGTCACCTACACAAACGACGTACAGCCTGCCTGTGGCAAGAGCCGAAAGCAGCGACATTCCTTCAAAAGTACAGTCCAAAAGCTGAACAATAAAGTCAGGACGGGCATGAAGATCTGGCACAATAATGACAGGAAGCGTGTCAGCAGAAAAATCCAAAAGACCTCCTGCAGAACCATCAGATGCCTGCGCCCTGTAGTCAACGGATTCAGACTCAAGCGTTGATATGGTACGATCAAGAAGAGCAATAAGTTCTTCTTCAGAAGGAAGCCGGTCGTTGTCACGGTAAGACGCAATGGTGCGTCGTAGAGATTCACATTGTTCAGAAGTGAACTGTTCAGCAGCAAGCATGTTTATGCCATTACTATATCAGATGAACCTACGGTTACTTTGTCTCCAACATTAAGTTTGACAAACTTATCAGGAGGAATTCTTCTGTCATTCAGGAATGTACCGTTCGTGCTGCCTTCATCCTTTAAGAAATAGGCATCTTTAATTTTCTGAATGATGCAGTGATGTCTACTTGCAAGCTTGCTGTCAATGATAATGTCGTTGTCGCTTTCACGGCCGATTGTAATCTTTGCAACAAGTTCAATTTTCTTTTTGTTGAAAACAAGATATGAAGCCTGCTGAAAGCGGGCAATGTTGTCAAGCTGCTTTCCAACAGGACTGCTGGTTATAATTGTTGTTTCTGCCATTTTTTCACTATAGCACAGTTATGGAAAAAGAGAAATAGGGAATAGACAAAATGTCAGACAAAATGTCAGACAAAAAAGCTGTTTTGAAAACGCAATTTTCGTTAATTTGTACTGAAATTTGCATCTATCAGAGACTTTACCAACAGTTGAATCGTTTTTAAAACGGCATTTTTCGTTTTAGGGCTTAATCGAGAAGCAGACTTTAACATGCGGGCAACACTTTCAAACAGATTTGCAGAAAGCTCGGAATTTGTCTTGGCCTTAGAATCGTTCAAGACGGTAAAGATAGTTTCCACAAACATTTCACGTTCTTCTTGCGCTAGTTCAGCGAACCATTCATTGACAGCTTTGTCAACCAAGCGGCTTTCCCTTCCCGTCTGCCGGCAGGTAACGAACGCAGTGCCCAATACATGCCAAGAAAATGGATCATGCTGCATCATCATGTTTTTTTCACCGCTTTCAACCGTCGTCAAGCAGTCGGAATGCGAAAACAGCATTCCAATGACAGAAAGGCGAGGCACAAAAGAACGTTCTTTTTGTGCTATAGCCTTGTAACCTTCTGATGCAAAAAATTCTTTTCTGAACCCAGGTCCATCATTGTTGAAAATCCACACGATTCTCTTTTTTGCTTTATCGCTCGCACATGAACCAGCATACAGCGCCAGATTTCCACCTTTGGAATGGCCACCGACAACAAGACGTCCCTTGCAGCATCGAGCGGCTTTTTCAAGGTAAGCCACGGCATCTGTTTGTGCGGGAACGGTGTCCATGTAACCAAGGTTAAAATCTTCTTTCCAGCCGACAATAGTATCATCAGTGCCGCGGAATGCAATGAAATTCCATCCTTTTTTTCCACCTGCCGTAAAAGTAAACGTAACGGCAGAAAACTGCTCTTCGTTTTCGTAGTCTATCTTTTCAACAAAACCCCGTACTTTCAGGCTGCCAAAACGACGTGACTGACCGCAAGCCTTCAACAGTTCCACGGTCTTTTTATTGATGAGCATGCCGACGTTGCTGCGTTTTTCATAATCAGCAGCATGAAAAAATGCATCGCAGCAATCTGCAAGCGTTACCGCACCACTATCAAAGGATTCACCCACAATGCCCGTAAAGTTAAGATAGCTCATTTGAGAAAAAATCAATGCATCAACTTCATTTAAAGGGCTTTTCAGAAAATCCAAATCACCACGCCACGCAACATAGTCAAGAATATCTGCCATGAGCATACTATAGCACAAACAGACATTCTATGCTAGAATTGGCGCATACATACGAACCGACAGAATAGGAGACAGAATGATGAAACAGCAGTCTTTAAAAGAAGAACTGGCAGGCAATGCTTACCCAGGACGAGGCATTATCATTGGAAAATCACAGGACGGAAAACATGCCGTTGCTGCATATTTCATAATGGGCAGAAGCGAAAACAGCAGAAACCGGGTATTCGTGACTGACGGAGAGGGCATCCGCACCCAAGCATTCGATCCCTCAAAAATGAAAGACCCAAGCCTTATCATCTACGCTCCGGTACGGGTTCTTGGCCACAACACCATTGTCACGAACGGAGATCAGACAGACACCGTATACGATGGACTTGCAAAAGGCCTGACGTTTGAACAGTCTTTGCGTTCCCGGACATTTGAACCTGACGGACCAAATTTTACGCCGCGCATTTCCGCCCTGCTCCACATTGAAGACGGAACCTATGATTTCAGCCTTTCCATATTAAAAAGTGATGACGGAGATGAACATTCGTCCAACAGATATACATTCTGCTACGAAAATCCACGGGCTGGAGTTGGAAGATTCATCCACACCTACATGAAAGACGGAAATCCGCTTCCAAGCTACGAAGGAGAACCAACGCTGGTTGATGTTAGCGGCTCAATAGATGAACTTACCGACAGAATATGGAACAACTTGAACGCGGACAACAAGGTTTCGCTGTTTGTACGTTATATTGACATTGCAAGCGGAACATACGATACACGGATTGTAAACAAAAACAAATAAAAGAGCACATTGCATGAGCAAGTCGCCATAACGCATAAGGTTATACAGTGCGTTATGGCACTGCCATTTACTCAGGCTGCTGTGCAGATTCCTGATTGGTCTTTTCCTTTAAAATATCCAGCACTCGAATGAAAGCAGAGTTTTCCTTTTTCAATTCACGAGAACCTCTTGTAATGTTACAAAGAGACATACTGTATTTTTTTGAAATTTCACGCTGAGTTGCACCGGCTTCAAGTTCTTTTACCAGATGCCATCGGTTTGCAAAATCTTTTAGCTCACCACTAGTAAAGAGACAGCCAAAAAAATCAGATATAAGGTCTACATCTGAAATTCCAGCAAGAAGCGTGCATATTTCGCGAATCGCATCATTTTCTTTTTCATGCGGCAATGTTTTAGTATTTCTAGTACGCATACATATACTATAGCATTTAAAAAAACAAAAGTAAATTAAAAATAACCCTAAAAAGTGTTTTATTTTCAGAATTGTACACATACACACGCATGCAGCATAAAAAAATTCAGCCGTAGAGGTTACGAAATACAACCGTACAGTTTCCACCATTGACAAAGCCTATCTTGAAACCAACAGACTCAGCCGATTATGTAAACATGAGATTGCACGCTGTAAAAAAGACATTGCTATGGAGCATTGCAGTAGCGGTACTGCATCTGCCACTGTTTCCTCAGGACGAACCGCTCCATCACAATCCTTGGGAACTGATACTCTATCGCCCCGAAAATGCAGGAGACATGAACGAAGTACGGTGCTATCTGAAAGTAGAGGATGCCGAAACAGGCGAAGACGTTACCTACACAAAAATAAAGGCAACCTATGAATGGGTGAGCATTCCTGATGTTGCAAATCCATACCAGAACACCTATTACCTAGATGGTGGCATGGCAATGCACATGCTCATCAAACCAGGCAAATACAGAATTCAAGTGTATACGCCAATTGAAAAGCAAAATGGCGTATACTGTACGAATACCAGCAAAGAAACATGGGAATCAAATGTATTCGAATATGACACGGCTAATCCTGCGAAAGTCCTGTTTGTCTGCCCTACAGCAAATGACAACGGCTTCTATGACGGTGGCTGGCATATTGACTATAAGGCTCCAAAATGGTTTAAATTTACTAAGCCACACAGGCACTAGGCAACCTAGGTTGCCATTACTAAAACAGGAGTATACTATGAAGTTCAAAAGAATTCTTACCGCTACCGCATTGATGGCGGTTCTGGCACTGACCACAGTACAGGCAAAACAGGCAAAACGTGCAAAAGCAGTTGAGCCAAACGACAAGGACATCACCGTTCTGTATACCAATGACGTTCATTGCGCCATTGATGCAAAACTTGGCTATGCATCTCTTTCGGCATACAAGACAGACATGCAGAAATCAAGCTATGTTGCACTCGTTGACAACGGTGACATCATTCAGGGAGATGTCATAGGAGCTCTTTCAAAAGGCGAATACCTCATTGACATCATGAACAACACGGGTTTTGATGCAAGCGTATTCGGCAACCATGAATTTGACTACGGCATGGAACAGCTTGCATACCTGGTTGAAAAATCAAATTTTCAGTGGCTTGCAGGAAACATTTCGTATACAGGAAAAAAAGAAACATTCCTTAAAAACACAGTTCCATACATCATAAAAGAATACGGAAACAAAAAAGTTGCTTTCATTGGCATTACCACACCAGACAGCATTACAACCTCGACACCAACATTCTTTCAGGAAAACAATACGTTTGTCTATTCCTTTGTTTCAAATCAAGACGGCAAAAGCCTGAATCGCCTTGTACAAAAGCTTGTAAACAAGGCACGCAAACAGGGAGCAGACTACGTAATCCTCATGGCACACTTGGGCGACCAGCCGTCTGCATCAGGAAGCACTTCAATAAATGTCATTCAGAACACAACTGGCATTGATGCCGTTCTTGACGGTCACTCCCACAGCGTCATTCCAGAACAGCTTGTAAAGAACAAAAAAGGCCAGAATGTTATCTTGACATCAACAGGTACTAAATTTGCACACTTTGGAAAACTGACCATTTCAAAGGACGGCACATTCCATTCACAGCTCATTGACAGCTACGACAAAAAGGACGCAGCTACCCAGAACTACATAGATGCAATCGTAGCAGCCTACAAGAAAGATTTGGACAAGGTTGTCGCTCACTCAGACATTGCATTGAAAATTTCACGGGAAGACGGTTCTCGCGCCGTCAGAAACAGAGAAACACTCATCGGAAACATCGTTGCCGATGCATACAGGACTATTGCCAACACAGACATTGCATTTGTAAACGGCGGTGGCATCCGTGCTGATCTTCCAGAAGGAGACATCACCTATGGAAACATCATCAAAACACATCCATTCGGCAACATGCTCACATCTGTAAAGGCAACCGGACAGCAGATTCTTGACTGCCTTGAACATTCCGTACGCCACACACAGCACGAAGCCTCAGAAAACGGAAAGCCTTTGGGAGAAAACGGCGGTTTCCAGAATGTATCAGGCTTGAAATTTACTGTTGATACAAGCATTCCAACTTCCGTAGAAATAGATGACAAGGGCTTGTTCGTAAAAGTTGCGGGAGAACGCAGAGTAAAAGACGTAATGGTACAGGAAAACGGCACTTGGGTTCCATTGAATCCGTCAAAAACATATACCGTTGCAAGTCATGACTATATGCTGCTTTCATGCGGAGATGGCTTTACCATGTTCAAAGATGACGACATACTCATCAACAAGGCATTGCCTGACTATCAGGTATTGATTACCTATCTGACAGAAATACTCAACGGAAATCTAAGTTCCAAATACAAGGGAACAGAAGACCGAATCGTAATAAAGTAAGGAATGGGTTTTCGCATGAAAGAACAGTTGCATACATACAGCATCGGCGACATTGCCCAGAAACGGATTTACGGCAGAACATCGAAAAAAGACTTTCTTGTCCTGTTCTGGGCAGCAAGCGGTCTTGAAATAAAGGTAAAGTCAAAGGAAGTATGGGCTCTCATTGAATCGGACTACGACCTGTCGGAATCCTGGATTACCGTAAAAATAAATGGATACAGGTATTCCCGACAAAGCCTGAAAAAAGGCAGTCAATGGGTATGCCTCATGCACAACATGAACCCAGAAAATGAAACGACTATACTGCTTCAGAGGGATACACAGCCGATGCCCGGAGAAGACAACAATGTCGTCATCATTCACAAGATTGCAATGCCAACCGATGCAGCATTCTGTCCTGTAGACCACAAGGACATGCACATTGAATTCATCGGTGACAGCATTACGTCCGGAGAAGGTCTGTATGGAAATCCGAACGAAATGGATTTCATTACCCAGAACTTTGGCGGAACAAAGACATACGCTGTACAGGCAGCAGAAAAACTGAATGCAAGCTACGACATCATTTCGCAATGCGGATGGGGCATAAGCTACGGTTGGAACGGAAGCACTTTCATGGCTTTGCCTCCTCACTACAACAACGTGTGCTCCCTCATGGAAGGCAGACGGCAGCAAAACCTTGGCTCTACGGATGCCTACGATTTCTGCCGAAAGGCCGATGTTGTTGTCATAAACCTTGGTACGAACGACAATGGCGGCATAGCTCAAACTGCATATACCGGTGACAGGAACGAAAAGATTGTTGACGATACGTGCAATTTTCTTAAATCCATCCGTGACAAGAATCCAGATGCAACAATAGTCTGGACATGGGGAATGATGACACTTGACGTTGTACCGCAACTCATTCAACAGGGTATAGAAAAATTCAAGACCGTTACGAATGACAATTCCGTTTATACGCTTGTCCTTGATCCTATGGAAAAACTGGAATTTTCGGATGAAGACAAAGGTTCCCGAAACCACCCGGGACCTGCAACACACAAAGCTGCTGCAGAAAAAATAGTCAGCTTCATAAAAAACAATGGAGCTGCCCGAAAAGCCGAAGCATCCGAGCAACACCTTTAGAGACCTGCAGTTTTGCAAAGAAACTCTATAACTGAAAGTTTTTAAGTGCGAGTTTAAAACTGTGACATTTCGCAGTTTTAAACTCGCCTGCATATTCGAAAAATCGCTGAAAGCGAGTTTTCGAAATGCCCTTATACTTCAAACTGATCTATCTGATGCCCAATTTCTGCTATAGACTGCTCAACGATTGCAGATATCTTGGATAGTGCCGATCCCGTAGTATTGATTTTTTCAGCACTCGCTCCCATCTCGTCCATGCCTTTTTTCATGGAAACTGATTCATCTTGTAATGAAGTCACTTCTTTCATGATGGTACGGCTGTCCGACGTCATCTTTTGGGAAGCCTGCTGTACTTGCACAGTACTGTCATTCATGCCGCGCAATGCTTCTGTAATCTGGGCAGAACCAGTCTGCTGCTCAGCCATTGCAGCCTTAATCTGCTGTACGAGCATTCCAATTTCCTTGATTTCGGCAGCAAGGAAATCGTATCCCTGTACGCCGCGCTGGGTGGCATCTATGACAGTCCCAATCGTTGACTGAATGCGGTTCAACTGTTCTCCAATCGTCTTTGACTGACTGGTAGAAGTCTCCGACAGCTTTCTGATTTCATCTGCAACGACGGCAAAACCTTTTCCTGCTTCACCAGCGTGAGCAGCTTCAATGGCAGCATTCATGGCAAGCAGGTTCGTTTGGCTTGCAATGTTTTCAATGACAGTGTTTGCTTCGCTCAGCAAGTTGGACTGAGTTTCAATTTCACCAATCTTTTCCTGCAATTCATTCTGAGTCTGGGCACCCTTTTCTGCATCAGTTGCAAGCGTGCTGAACGACTGAGCCATTTTATCGACAGAGCGGTTGACCTCACTAATGTTTGCAATCATTTCTTCGACTGCACCAGAGGCACCGTGAACAGACTGTGCTTGAGAATCAACGAGATTTTCAAGGGAGCGTATGCTGTCAAGCACTGAATTGACACTTTTCGAAGTTTTGTCCACTCCATCATTCTGCTTTGTCAGGTTTCTGCCCATTTCGTCTATGCTGGAAAGCACCTGAGAAATGGCATTCTGCGTATCAGTCGTACCATTCTTCAATGATATGCCTACCTGAGTCAGTGACGTGCGGGAACGTTTCAAACTGTCTACAATGCCCTGAAGCTTTTCAGAGAATGTATTGAAGCCCTGAGCAAGCATAGATGCTTCTTTCGTAAAGAAGTCCGGATATTTCTTTGAAAAATCGCCCCTTGCGATTGCTTCACAACCGTCAGCAATAACCTTAAAGCAGTTGGAAACCCTTGTTGAAAGGATGACATCAATGACAACCATTACAAGAAAGATAAAGAACAGTCCTACACAGACATACATGACCAATGCCATGTATTCCGAAGAAAAGTCTGACACAGGGCCTTCGGCAACAATGAACCATTCTGTTCCTGAAACAGGACGTATTCCATAGAAAGACTTACCTTCGATGAAAGACTTAGATGTACCATCTAGATAGCCATTCTTTGAATAAGAAGGAAAAGATGCCGTGTCAAAGTAATTCTTTTGCATAATGGCAGACGGATCGTCATTTGTAAGGTATAAACCTTCTTTTGTAATGATGTTTATGCGGCTGTTTTTTGAAAGGCGAATGTTGCGGACAGCCTCTGACAGACCGTCAAGAACAATGTCAAACGCAGAAACCCCGATAACTTTTCCAGACGCATCCAGAACACGGTAACTGAGTGTTATAATGATTTTTCCTGTATTTACATCGTTGAACGGATCTGTATAGCATATTTCATTGCGATTGTTGATGGCATTCCTGTGCCACTGTCGGGACTGCATGTCAAAATCAGAAGATGCTTCCCATCCTGAATGAGAAATGAGAGTACCGCCATCCCATATCTGTTCGGCAGTTGCATAATACAAAAGAGTATCCGACGGAAGCCCTTTTCCCAGACTCTGTATGACAGCCTTCATCTGTTCACGGGTTTCAAGGGCAGGAATAACCTTTGAAAGGTGAACGACCATGTCGTTGTATCCGTCCAAAATGTCAGAAATTTGTCCATCGAGGGTCTGCATGGTCTGATTGACAGAATTAACGGTTGACTTCTTTATAATTCTGTCCATTACAAACAAATAGGACAAACTTAAAAACAGCGTGACAATCAGCATAGAACCGATAGTTCCAATCAAAAGCTCTCGTCTGAGCGACATGTGAGTCTTTTTTTCCATAACCATTCTCCATTATAGTCACCGGCTTTGTACTATTAACATCGGCAAAACCAGCAACATTGTACTGAACAAAACTTTTTGACCTGAGAAATGATTACCATACGCACTATTTCATCAAAAGTAATCAATATAAAGAAATCTCGAAAAACGGAGGTTATCAGAGATTCCCATTAATAACATTTTTTTATTAGGCTCTGTTTGCATAATTTTATGGAATATGCTAAAATTTCGCCATAGGAGCGAAAAATGACCGCAAAAGAGATTGCAGACGAGCTGAAAAAACTCACAAAAGAAGAACTGAACGAAATCATAGCTTTATTTGG
>ERZ842401.557-NODE-557-length-54602-cov-12.937558_pt1 | contig 54602 bp, 49 predicted proteins | sample MGYA00521270_ERZ842401 | MGnify/ENA primary metagenome ERZ842401 (study PRJEB31892, sample SAMEA3878208) | bioreactor metagenome | biome: Moose rumen | place: Sweden | collected 2011-10 | study: EMG produced TPA metagenomics assembly of the PRJEB12797 data set... | reverse complement strand
TTTTGTATGATTCGGGATTCTCGGTTGATTTTGTTGATGCAATACAAACAAAGTTTTCTCAGATTCTTTCGGACTTTTCCCAGTCTCCGTATCACACAAACAAAGAAGTTTATCGTATTCTAAAATACGGTCTCAAACTTGCAGAGCATCCTGGAGAATCTCCAAAGACGGTTTATTTCATTAACTGGGAAGAGCCAGAGAAAAATAATTTTTACATTGCAGAAGAAGTAACTATAAACGGTAATGTCGAAAAACGCCCTGATATCGTTCTTTATATAAACGGCATTGCAGTTGCTGTTATTGAACTGAAAAAGAGCACTGTGAGTGTCGCCGACGGCATCCGCCAGAATGTTACAAATCAGCGGGAGCAGTTTATTCAACGATTTTTCTCGACTGTTCAGATTTGTGCCGCCGCAAATGACAGTGAGGGTTTGCGTTATGGAACAAGCGGAACCACCAAAAAATATTATCTCGAATGGAAGGAAGACAATTTTACAGATCAGCTGCAGGATAAAGATGATTTAGATAAAGAGATTGAAGCCGCCTGCTCAAAACAGCTGAACCTGCTAGAAAAACAATGCTACAGAATTTTCCAGAAAGAACGACTTTTGGACATAATCCACAACTTTATCATCTATGATTCTGGCATTAAAAAAGTCTGCCGTTACAATCAGTTCTATGCAATCAAGCGCTGCCAGAAAAGGCTTGCCAGAAATCAAGGCGGTATTGTCTGGCATACTCAGGGGTCTGGAAAATCTCTTACAATGGTCTGGCTTACAAAATGGATTTTGGAAAACATAACAGGAGCCAGAGTTCTTATCATCACCGACAGGGAAGAACTTGACGACCAGATAGAAAAGATTTTTACCGGAGTTGATTTACAGATCGCCCGCTCAAAAAGCAGCGATGACCTTTTGAATCTGCTCGATAATTATGATTCACGCCTTATGTGTTCTCTTATTCATAAGTTTGGCAGAAGAACTGGAGAAGTAAGCGACCTTGATTACGAAAAATATGTAGAAGAACTTAAAAAAACTATTCCTGCCGGTTTTAGCGTCAAAGACAAGGTGTTTGTTTTTGTTGATGAATGTCACCGAACTAATTCAGGAAAACTTCATCTTGCCATGAAATCTATCATGCCGGATTCTGTGTTCATAGGTTTTACAGGGACTCCTCTGCTTAAAGTAGATAAAGAACAAAAGACAACTGCTACTTTATTCGGTGGTTTCATCCATACTTACAAATTTGATCAGGCAGTTCGAGATGGAGTTGTTCTTGATTTGCGTTATGAAGCAAGAAACGTTCCTCAGGAAGTAAGCAGCAAAGATAAAATTGATGCCTGGTTTGAAGCAAAAACAAAAGGGCTTATGCCAAAAGCAACAGCGGCCTTAAAAGAAAAATGGGCAACCTTGCAGCAGCTTTATAGTTCAAAAGACCGTCTTGAAAAAATTGCTTTGGATATAATTTTTGATTTTGAAACAAAACAACGTCTGTGCGATGGAAGGGGAAATGCGCTCCTGGTTGCAGGAAGTATTGCAGAAGCCTGCCGCTATTATGAAATTTTTCAAGAAAAGAATTTTAAGAACTGCGCAATTGTTTCTTCGTATAAGCCTAATCGTGGAGAACTTAGAACAGACTTTTCAAGCACAACAGAAGATTCAGAAAACTGGAAAAAACAGAAAGCATATCTCAAAATGTTAGGCTACGACCCGGACCTTTCTGTTGAAGATGATGATTTTTATAAAAAAATTGAAGCCTTTGAAAAACGTGTAAAAGAAATGTTTGTTGAAGAACCCGCAAACATGCAGCTTTTGATTGTTGTGGATAAACTTCTTACAGGCTTTGACGCTCCTCCCTGCACTTACCTTTACATCGACAAGCCAATGCACGACCATGGTTTGTTCCAGGCAATCTGCCGCGTAAACCGTCTTGATGGAGATGATAAGGAATTCGGCTATGTTGTTGATTACAAGGAACTTTTCGGAGATTTAAAAGACGCAGTTAATTCCTACACAGGAAATGCTTTAAGCGGCTTTGATGAAGAAGATGTTTCCGGCCTTCTGAAAAACAGGCTTGAAGAAGGCAAAAAGCGTTTTGAATTCTTGTTGCAGGAACTTGAAACATTGACTGATGATGTTGAATATCCTCGTGACCAGCTTGCGTTTGAGCATTTCTTCTGTGGTGAAAGTGGAACTGTATATCCTGACAATGACGATGATTTTGCAAAACTCAGAAGCAAAATGTACAAACTTGTTTCAAGTCTTGCCAGAGCTTATGCAGATTTAAAGCCTGCTTTTGATGATGTTGGTTATTCAAAAGAAGAGCAGGAAAAATACAACAGGCTTGTAAAAGAATATGTCGATTTAAAAGATGAAATCGGCCTTTCAAGCGGTGATTTCATTGATCTTAAGCAATATGACAGCGCAATGCGTCATCTTATTGACAATTATATTTCTGCTTCTGATTCTGAAAAACTTGGAGACATGGAAAATTTTACTCTTCTTGCATATATTCAAAAAAAGCAGGAAGAGGATTTGAAAAACGGAAATCCCGAATCTGATAAAAAACATACGACCGCACAACAAAATGTCACAGAAACAATTGAAAATAATATCCGCAGAAAGATTATTGAAAAGACTCCTGTAAATCCAAAGTATTATCAGAAGATGTCAGAACTGTTTCAGACTTTGATTGATGAAAGAAAAGAAGAAGTTGCATCATATAAAGAAATGCTTGAAAAGTATGCAGGCCTTGTCATTCAGATTGATTCGCCGGAAGAAAGCGATTTGCATCCTGTGGCTATCAGACACAGTCTTGCTCTTTGCGCTTTGTATGACAACTTTGGCGAAGATAAAGAATATGCCTTAGACTTGCATAAAGCAGTGCTTGATACAAAGCAGGATCACTTTAGGGGAAACCTCATTAAAGAAAGGCAGATTAAAGGCGGAATTTATCGTGTTGTGCAGAAGTTTATGAAGGAAGCAGAGCGTGATGAGCAGATGGCTACTGTTGAAAAAATATACGAAATTGTAAAAGAACAGGCAGAATACTGATGAATATTAATATAAGCGGAATTGATGTTCAAATAAATAAAAAGAATATCAAGAATATGCATTTATCAGTAAAGCCTCCTCTTGGCAATGTTGTTGTGTCTGCACCTCTCCTAATGAGCCAGAAGTCCATAGAAAATTTTGTGCGTCTGAATTTTGGCTGGATAAAAAAACAGCAGGAAAAATTTGCAAATCAGCCAAGAATGACAGCCCGTCAATATGTGAGCGGTGAAACTTATTACATTTGGGGAAAACAATTTTTTTTGGAATTTAAGCCTTCGCAAAAACGCGCTTTTAAGATTGATGGAAATAAAATCATTCTGGAAATGAAAGCAGAATCTACTTCAGAACAAAGAGAACGTTTTGTTCGTGAAGAGTTTAGAAAGATTTTAATTGAACAATTAAACAGGCTTATTCCAAAATGGGAAGAAACAACAGGTCTTTATTGCAATTCATTCCAAACAAAATATATGCTTACCCGCTGGGGAACCTGCAACTCCAAGGCAAAAAGAATCTGGATAAATCTACAGATGGTAGAAAAGCCACTGGAATGTCTGGAATATGTTATCCTGCATGAACTGATTCATTTAAAGGTGCTGAATCACGGAAAAGATTTTGTCGCGATGATGGATAAATACATGCCTGACTGGAAGAACTTAAAAAATCTATTAAATGGACAGATTTTAGATAGTTATGAATTTAGAAAATAATGGGAGCTCTATCAACAAGTGTGAGAGAAAATTCTATTTTTAACGTCTTCCTTGATTATTTTGAACACAGAATTAAAACATTCATGCTATAATTTCTTCATGCACTACTCCAACATCCATAAAGCAATCTTCCTCAACCGTCCTAACCGTTTCATTGCCCATGTTATGATGAACGGCAAAAAAGAAACCGTACATGTAAAAAATACAGGTCGCTGCAATGAACTACTTGTACCAAACTCTGTCGTCTATCTTGAAGAAAGTGACAATACCTCACGAAAGACAAAATACGATTTGATTGCAGTTGAAAAATCCACAAAATCGCAAAGGTCATCCCCTACAATAAATCCTGCACTACCACAAACCTGCACGCATTTTCAAACACACACACCTATGCAACAAACACTCCTCATCAACATGGACAGCCAAGCTCCAAACAAAGTAGCAGCAGAATGGATTTGTCAGAATAAAAAACGATTTCCTCATATCAAGCTTTTAAAAGCAGAACACACGAAAGGACATTCTCGCTTTGATTTTTATGCAGAATATGATGATGAAACAAACTGTTGTCACAAAGTACTTATTGAAGTAAAAGGCTGTACGCTGGAAAAGGATGGCATTGCCCTCTTTCCCGATGCTCCAACGCTCCGCGGACTCAAGCACGTAAAGGAACTAACAGAACTTTCGCAAAGCGGACAGTATGAATGTATGATTTTAATCATCGTTCAAATGACTGGATGCAAATACTTTACTCCGAACAGGGATACCCACGCAGACTTTGCAGAAGCCCTAAAAGTTGCCAGAAAAGCAGGAGTAAAAATCATTGCCATAGAATGCGAAGTTTCCCCGGACACCCTTATTGCAAAAGATGAAATTACAGTTCATCTCGACTTTTAAAACAGACTCACCTATCTTGCCCGCACCTTGCTGATGATAGTCAACACTGCAAACACAATCAAATCGCAGCAGACAATACTTGCACCTGTCGGAAATGCAGCCTGATACGAAACAATGAGTCCGCACCACAAGCACAATACGCTGATGATTGCGCTTACAATGACAACAGACTTGAATCGTTTGCACACCCTCATTGCTCCCAAAGCAGGAACTACAATCAAGCTGGAAATAAGCAGTGCGCCAATCATCCTCATTCCAACTACAATGACAAGGGATGTAAGGATTGCAATCAAAAGATTGAACACTTTTATTTTTGTTCCTGTTGCGGCAGCAAATGTTTCGTCAAAGGTAACTGCAAAAATTCTGTTGTAAAATAATATGAAAAGAACAATGACAGCTATTGAAATGCCGATGCTTAAATGAACATCGGTTCTGCTCATGCTCAAAATGCTTCCGAAAAGATAATTGCATACATCAGTATTCATTCCCGTTGTAACAGAAATAACCATGACACCTAAAGCCAGTGCAGTTGTAGAAATCAATGCCGTTGCAGCATCACCCTTTATCTTGCTGGAAGACTTTAGCCACAGCAAAAGAATTGAACTTGCAGTAACGACAGGAATGCAGGCCGCAAGAGGGTCTACGTTAAGAACCTTTGCTATTGCAATTGCACCAAAGCCCACATGGCTCAAGCCGTCTCCAATCATGGAATATCGTTTTAAAATCAAGCTGACACCAAGTACGGATGAACACAAGGCAATAAGGGTTCCCACAATGAATGCACGAACCATAAACGGAAAAGAAAACATTTCTACAAAAAAATCAATCATTGCACTTCCTCCAGAAATCGTTTGCCAATGTCTGTGCTCAAATAGTCTTCCTTGGAACCAAAAAACACCTGCCGTGTTGCAAGGTGCAGGATTTTCTTGGCATACTTTCGTGTACATTCCGTGTCATGGCTTATCATAATCACGGTAATGCAATCCTTTTCATTGAGAGTCTTTATAATGGAATACAATTCTGCCGTTGCTACAGGGTCAAGGCCGCTTGCAGGCTCATCAAGGATGAGCAGTTTTTTCGTTGCACACAATGCCCTGCACAGTAAAACCCTCTGCTGCTGTCCACCGGACAGTTCACGAAACCCCTTGTCCTTCAAATCATAAATACCAAGCTTTTTCAAGTTTTCTTCGGTTATTTTTTTATGTGATGCATCAAAAAAAGGCCGGAAGCCCAGGGAGTTCTCATTTCCAGAAATGACTACTTCCCAGACACTTGCAGGAAAATCTTTCTTTACCGTCTGCTGCTGAGGCAAATAACCTACATATTTCTGACGAAATCCGTTCAAAAAATCAATACGGCCAGATTCACCTCGTTTCAATCCAAGCAAGGTCTTTATCAGAGTACTTTTTCCAGCTCCGTTTTCACCAAGCACACAGATATAATCACCTTCTTCAACAGAAAAAGAAATATCCGTTAACGCGGGTCTTCCTTCATACGAAACACTCAGATGTTCACAAGAAAGCAGTTCCATTTCCATCCCCCTCAAAACTAATTCACAACGAACTCTTTACCTCGCTCCGCCTTCACTTCCAAAGACTGAACTTCAAGGTACAAATCCTGATACCCTTTGTATTCTTTTACGACCGGTTTCCCAATTACTTTTATCCAGGCTTCCGGTTCAGGGAACGTCCCCTTCCAGTCGAGCATAAATCCGCCCCATCCGTCATTTCCGCAACATCCAGGTCCACGCCTGTATACGGCAGGAAACTGCGACTCATCAATATACGAAACAAGATAGGTAAACATTCCTTCTACTACAATTGTCTTGTCTTTATAGCGTTCAAAGTTAAAATAAATATCATTTATTTGCGTCAAAAACAGTTTTTCTTTTATTTCAAGAACATCACCTTCAGGAATTTCAAGAGCAGGAGGTTCGACATATTCCTGATTTCGAGGTGGTTCAGGAGTATATTCTCCAGACTCTATCTGTTGAATCAGGACAAGAAACTCATCATCCTGACTCAAAACACCTTCTTCATCAGATGTAGATTGCTCTGCCCCAACTTCTACAGTCGGTTCCTTCACGGAGGCCTGCTTTGTCGGAAGAGATACGGAATAGCCTTTCTGCTTTGCAGAGCATGACGTAAAAACAAGGGCATTCAGCGAGAGTGCACTCATGACAGAAGCCATCAATTTCCATGAACAGCATTTCATCATATCGTGCACCAGCTTAATTGAGGGCAGCTTTCAAGGCTGCAATATTCCTTGTCATTAATGACACATACGTTTCGCCATTCTTTAAGTCAGAAGCGGCAATATTGTGGCAACTGTGAAATTCCATTTTTTTTGCGCCTGTTGATTCACAGACAGTGTCTGCAATTTTTCCATTCGAAAATTCAATGGTAAACACAACAGGTATTTTTTCCTGCTTTACTTTGTTAATAAGGAATTTAATTGTAGATGCACTGGCTTCGACATCTGTAGCACATCCAGGAAAGGCTGCATAATACGAAAGTCCATATTCATCAGCGAAATAGCGCAGGGGAAAACGGTCTGCGAACACAAAGACAGTTCTTTTTGCCTGTTTCACAATGGACGCAAACTGCATGTCAAGATTTCGAATTTGTCTGATATACGCAGAAGCATTTGTTTTATAGAACGAAGCATTCACCCCATCAATCCTGCACAATTCATCGCAGATTGCCTGCGTAATCTTCATGGCATTCTGAGGACTCGTCCATACATGTTCATCCAACTCTCCGTCAGCTTCGTCATCGTCCTCTTCTGCAGTCATGCCCTCGACAAGCTCTTCTTCCACAGCATCAACAATATCCAGCAGTTTAATGGTTTTGGGAGCTTTTGCTCCAAGGCTATTCAAAAGCGTTTCCGCCCACACATCATTTTCGCCACCAGTATAGACAAATAAATCAGCTTTCTGAATTTTCTTCATGTCTTTCGGAGTCGGCTCATAGCTGTGGCTTTCTGCCCCTGGTTTCAGGAGCATGGTAATGTCAGCATTGCTTCCTGCAACGGCACGAACAAAATCAAACTGCGGAAACATGCTTGCAACAACAGTCACTTTTTTATTTTTGGAATCAGATTTTGCACCACAAGCCATAGAAGCACAAAGCACAAGGACAAAACTTGCAAACACACCCTTTAATTTCATACGTATACCCCTTATTTCTTATTGCGGCAGTCTGAGCAGATTCCATAAAACACTGTACGAAATGGATTAATTTCAAAGCCGTGTGTTTTTTCAATGTGCTCTTTTACACTGGCAATTTCTTCGCAATGCAAATGAATCAATGTACCGCACAGTTCGCAACGACAATGAAAGCACCCATTTTCATTGTGGGAATTACCAACAAACTCGAAGCAAGCAGCGGCATTTTCACCAGTAAAAAACTTGTTTACTGCACCACTGTCTACCAGCTTTTCCAACTGACGGTAGACAGTTGCCTTGCCAATTCCGACAGTCTTAAAGTGCTCTGCAAGTTCCAGCGCCGTAAAATGTTTCTGTGCCGAGTTTTTGAGGAATTCTAAAATCAAATCCTGTTGCTTTGTCTTGTATTCCAATTTGAGAACCGTTATCATTTTATACGGTAAAGAGAGAAAAATGTCAATGTGTTTGCGTTTTGTTTTGCTAGAAAATGTTACAGTTTAGCAACAAATGCTTCGCTTCTGTTGCGTCCGTTTTCCTTTGCACAGTACAGGGCATCATCGGCAGGCTTAATGCACGATTCTGCAGTCATACCGGGTTCCATCTGCATGACTGTATAGCCAGCACTAATCGTTACGTGCCCATTAATTCCGTGGATGAAAAATTTGTTCATGCTCTCGATGCGCATTCTCGTCTTTTCAGCAATTTGAGCAAGCTGTTCCAGAGAATATTCCGATGCAAGGGCAGTAAATTCTTCTCCTCCAAAGCGATAAAAGGTAATGTGATACTCCTGTTCAATTTCCTTAAAGCACCGGCTCACAGCCCTCAGGCAGTCATCTCCTGCCAGATGTCCATAGGTATCGTTGAATATCTTGAAATGGTCAATGTCAAACATGATGACGTTCAGAACGGGAAGCTTCATGAGTTTTTCTATGTCCACAAACAGTGCACGGCGGTTGGCAAGACCAGTCAGAACATCTGTATCACGCTGAAACGTAAGTATGCGCTCTTTGTCTACCAGCAAAAGCCTTGTATAGCGCATGTATGAACCTAAAAGGAGACCTGTCAATGAAAACACCGTTGTCCCTATAAAATCCAAGGACGCAACGTCTTTCGTCTTAAGCCGGAAAATTAAAATGGTATGAATTACATAAATGCCTATAAAATAAAGATTAACGCGCAACGAGCGGTCAAACAGCAGAATGGGCAGAATAATCTGCATGCACGTGAATGATACAGCCAGATGCATGCCAGAATGGGAAAATATGCTTGCAAAAATGGTTGCACAGTTTATGACGGCTGTTTCAATATATACAAGCGGAAGAACCGCGTACGAACCTTTGCTTACCACAGACGTGCTTGCAAATCTAAACAGGACTGTCAAAATCAGAGCCAGCGCATAGAAAACGGCAGTAAACAAGGTATAGCTCAGCTTGTAGGAAAAGAGAAGCGAACCAGTAAACAGCAGCAACCCTACCACAAGCATTATGAATGATATAAAGCTGAAAGTATCAATATTCAACTGCCTTATTTCATTCTTGTTGAAATCAAAGAGGCGTTTTTCTTGATGAAAAAACTCTTTACTGAAAATTACGAACCAGGAATTCTTTCTGATTGTCATATACAATAAGTATAAATCCATTCTTTTATTTTTGCTAGCATAAAATAATAAATCTCATATATAATAAAGGCAAAGACTCTTCTAAAAACAGGGGTTTCCGAGAGGACAATATGGATACATCATATGCAGTAGCAAAAGAACTCGATTTTTACAGGATAAGGGAAACTGTTGCAGCACTTGCTGTCAGCGAAGAAGGAAAGCAGTTTCTGCTCACGCGAGAACCAGAATCTGACAAAACACACATAGAATATCTCAAGACACTTGGCAGGGAATGGCATACATACATCGGTTCCAGCAATCAGCAGGCACTGTCTGCCTGGCCTGCCGTAGAGCCGTATTTTAAGCTTCTCGGAAAAGAAGGTGCACAGCTGGAACAAGACCAGATTTTTGCCATAGGGCTTTTCTGCCTTGCACAGAAAAAACTGAAGGAAAACATCATAGCCGCCCAGCAATCCATTGCAATTCCCCATTTGGCACAGGAAACAGAGACATTGCCTGACATGTCTCAAGTACAGCACGACATATTTTCCGTCATAACACAAGACGGACAGGTCAAAGACCTGCCTGCACTACGGGCAATTAGAAGCAGGATTGCATCCCTTCACAAGGAAATAGAAAACGCCATCAAAAAATATACGTCCAATGCAACGCTGAATGCGGCATTGCAGTCAAACGTACCTGTATTCAAGGCAGACAGGGAACTGCTTGCCGTCCGCTCAGACAGAAGGAATGCCATCAAAGGCATTGTACACGAAGTCAGTGCATCAGGTCAGACAATGTACATTGAGCCAGATGAAGTTGTACGTGCAAACAATGAACTCATTCAAGAAGAATATCACCTGCAGGCGGAACTAAAAAAGATCTTTCGGGAAGTGACTGCAAAAATAGGTGTCTACAAGGAAGATTTACTTTCATCCCTTAAAACCCTTGTACTGCTCGACAGTGCATACGCCGCAGCACGATGGCAGTCAGAAACAAAGGGAACATTTGCCGAAACCTGCGATCTTTCACAAGAACCGCCAGCAATCCGTGGCGCACGACATCCTTTGCTTGGAAGCCGTGCCGTTCCTGTTGACATCTGTTTTTTGGATGGCAAAAAGATACTCATCATTACAGGACCAAACACAGGCGGCAAAACGGTAACACTCAAGACAATCGCATTATTTGCCCTGCTGAATCAAGCAGGATTTCCCGTTCCTGCAGAAGAAGGAACAAGACTACCTGTGTTCAGTTCCGTATTTGCGGACATTGGAGACGAACAGTCCATCGATGAATCGTTAAGCACATTTTCAAGCCACATGAAAAAAATGGCGCAGATGGTACAGCAAGCCGACAAAGACAGCCTTATCCTACTCGATGAACTCGGGAGTGGAACCGATCCTCAGGAAGGAGGAGCCATTGCAATGGCAGCATTGGACACCCTCATCGAACGAGGTTCATTCGTAATTGTAACAACCCACCATGGCATACTGAAAAATTACGGATACACACATCCCAACTGCATCAATGCATCCGTTGAATTTGACAATACGACATTGCGTCCCACATATCGGCTGCTCATGGGCATTCCAGGAGAAAGCCACGCACTGGACATTGCCGTTCGCTCGGGGCTGCCAAAAGACATCGTGCAAAAAGCACGGGATTATATTTCCAGCGAGCAGGCTGATGTTTCAACACTCATAAAAGGCCTTACTGCAAAGCACGAAGAACTGGATGAACTGCAACGTCAGGAACGCATTCAGAATGCAGAACTCCAGCAGAAAGCCCTCAAATTGCATGAACGCGAAATAAAGGCAAAGGAGCATGAAATTGAACTGCAAAAAGCGGAGCATGCAGCCAGCACGGAGTTTTTGAGGCAAACGCGGAGCCGCCTCGAAAACCTTGTGAGGGAACTTCGGGAAGGTGAAATTACACGCGAAAAGACAGTGGGCGTAAAACAGTTCATCTCAATGCTTGAAGAACAGGTACAGCAACAGACATTGAACATAGAAGAGCAGCAGTCGATTCTGGAGCAAGAAAAGGAAAACGCGCGCAAAGAAGAAGTCATGTATGCAGAAAACGGAATGCGACTTGCAAAGCACAAGGAAAGCAAGGCTTCATCCAGCAAAAAGACAAAGCATCGCCTGTCAAATGCAGAAGCACTTGCAACGGCATCTGTTCCGGAGCAAATCGAAGAACCTGTACGCAAAAACAAAAAGACAGTACCGTTAACGCTGAACTTTGAACCGGGCATTGATGTATTCGCAGGAGCAGCACGCAGACGCGGAACATTGGTTTCAAAGAACAAGAATGGCAGCTGGACAGTTCAGTTCGGCTCACTTAAAATGAGCGTTCCTCAAAACCAGCTTGTGCCTGTTGCTCCAGAACGCATTCCAGCAGTTGAATTCAGCACAGAATCAGTCAACAACAATGCACTGATACTGGAAGATGAAAAACCTCATTTTGAACTCAGGTTATTGGGAATGCGCATGGAAGAAGCCATGAAAGCACTGGAACATCAGGTAGACTTGTGTGCCATCCACAACTTCAAGGAGTTTTCAGTCATCCATGGAAAAGGAGCGGGCATACTGCAACAGGCTGTGCATGACTACCTTTCGCACTATCCGGGAGTAAAGGAGTTTCACTTTGCACAGCCCGAAGACGGTGGCACGGGCAAAACGTATGTACGACTTATCTGACAGTCATTTCGTCAGATTCTTGAGCCAGCGTTCCTTTTTTAGCCACACGTGGAATACAACAACCTTTACAAGGTCAAGAAGCTTTACATACAGATAGAGCATGACAGGACTTATCTTTGTAAAATGACCAAGGATAATGACAAGCGGTATCATTACAAAAATAGTAATCATGGCATCTGTATAAGCTCCCATTGCGGTGTCTCCCCCTGCCCTTGCAACTGCCTGTTGTGCATTCAGATACACCCATGCAGGCATGAACAGAGACATCAATACAACCATGCTTCGGCAAATGGTCAGTGCGCTTTCACTAAGACGTCCAAACACAACAGGAACGAACAGAGTTGTAGTAAAACCGACACCAACCATAAGTATGCCAAACACTGCAGACCCAGACAAGAGCCACGTTTTTTGCTGGCGAGCCATTTCCAAATCACCCTTACCAAGCGTTTTTCCGAGAATGACTCCTGTTGCATTATAGATTCCTCCAAATGCCACAAAGAAGAGGTTTGCAATTGCAAAGCTCGATGACATTCCAGAAACAACCTCTGCCCCACCCCTGCCATTATAAATTGCAGTGGTCAATGTTTCGGAAAGAACCCAAACCATTTCACAAAACAGCACGAGGGCACCCTTTATCAGGATCTCAAAGAACAGTTTTCCATCAATCCTAAAAAACTCAGCAATCCTAAAACCAAACTCAGGTTTGTTTTTGGCATACATAACGACAAAGATGACGAATTCAAAAAAGCGCGCAATAACGGTGGCAATGGCAGCCCCCTGTACGCCAAGACGAGGAAAACCGAGGTTGCCGTAAATCAAAAGCCAGTTAAAAAAAGTATTTGTAAGCGTTGCAATGACCGTAACGACAAGAGGAAAGCGAACCTGCCCCATATCGCGAAGAGAGCTTGCAATGCACATGGATACAGTCATGGGAATTCCCATCCAGAACATAAGGCGAATGTATTTTACGCCCTCATCCAAAATCAATTCCGACTGAGTGTTTCCAATGAGCATGAGCGAAAGCACTTGCCGAGGAAAAGCAATGCATACCAAAAAATACGGCACAACGGCAATCAAGCCTATTACAAGCTTAAACCTGAATGCCTGTTTCATGCCATCTCTATCGCCTGCACCAAAAAACTGCGTCATGAAAATGCCACCGGACACGCAAATTGTATTCACAAAAACCATGAACACAAAAAGAATCTGCCCTGCAACATTCACTCCCGACATGGAAATGTCCCCAAGTCCCGAAACCATAAAATTGTCAACAAGAGAAACCAGGCTCTGAATCAACTGCTGCATCATGATCGGCACAGCAATGGTTATGGCAGAACGATAGAACTGAGCATTGGCAAACAGCGTGCCAGTTTTTTTCTGAGTATTTTTATACATGTAAATTTATCCTTATTTCCAACTGTTGAACCGTACACGCTCAGGGAATGTTTTTTTGCGCGGTCCACGAACATCATCCAGAGCCTTTCCTACCGGAAGAATGCAGACAACATCATATTCTTCTGGAACATGGAGGATGGAACCTATTTTATCGCATATTCTGTCTTTGTCTGTAATATGCCCCTCGTACCAGCAGCTCTGATACCCCAGTTCTACAATGGCAAGAAGCATATTCTCTATTGCTGCGGAATAATCCTGCACGGAAAAACAGCGGTCGCGGTACGCGTATATTTTTCGTGACAATACCACAATCATTGCAGGAGCAGTCTGTGCAACAGGAGGGTCAAGGACAGCCTTTATCTTGTTCAACGTATCATCATCATTCACAATGACAATGTCTGTCGTCTGCTTGTTGCACCCTGAAGGGGCATCCAAGCCAGCCGCAGCAATAATCTTCAAGTCTTTTAAGGAAACAGCATCAGGGGCAAACGTTCCCCGGTAGCTGTGGCGTGCTGCCATAGTCTGAATGGCCGAATGCAAATTCAGTACATACAGCTGACAGGGATTTTCCTTGCCCCACACACTTTCAATCACATCAAGCTCCTTAAAGCCAACACTTCTGTAAAACGCATTCGTTTTGTCATAGCAATCAAACATGCCATACCTTACCGTCTTTACCAGCATGAATGAAAATCCATTGCGACGCGCATAGTCCCTTGCAGCATCAAACAGATTGCGTCCATACCCCCTGCGATGAAATTCGGGCTTTACGCCCATAACGGCAAGTTCCATTGTATCGGTGCCTGACTGTCTAAGGCACAGAAAACCTACTGGATTTTCCGAGTCATTTTCATAGGCTGCAAAAAAAGGCATCTGTACAGAATGTGCTATATACTTTTCCCTTTCAGATTCCACTTCAAACCATTCGGGAAGCGATTCCAATATCAAGCGCGACACACGTTTGCGTTCTGAGGTGTCTACAATAAATCGTATCATGTTATTTCCTTGCGTATGAGCAGACTGACATGTATGCCTGCAAACTGCATCGAATCTTTTGTTTTCAATGGCTAGGCGCACATGCCATCGACATGACATTGCAGGCGAATCCATGTTCTGCCCAAAAGGACACGCTATTACAGGGCAAGTCCAAGAACTCGTCCTTTGCGAGTTAAATCGCCCCAGACGAGTTTTTAGAGGTTGTCATTATAAAAAAAAGAACGGTCTTACGGAATATGTTTCAGACAAGATGCACGAATTGCTTATGAAATGCACAGCTTTCATGCCAGCACGTTCATGAGTGACAGGTATGTTCACCTGCTCCATGGTGTTTACAGGCAGCATCAGGGTTGTATTGCAGCGTTCCTGCAAGAAATGCAGCAGCAGCATCATCGCAAGCACCTGTTACACCACCGTACACCTTGATTCCTTCATTTGCAAGTGCTGTTTTTGCACCTGCACCAAGACCACCGCAGATAAGCACATTAACGCCATATCCTTTCAGGACACCAACAAGTTCCCCATGTCCTTTTCCGTTTGTGCCAACAACACGGCTTTCTGCAATGGTCTCCTGCTCTACTGTGTACAGCTTGAATTGTGCGGTCTTTCCAAAATGCTGAAAAATCATTCCATTTTCGTATGTTGCAGCAACAATCATTTCTTCCTCCTCTACATAAGCATATCATAAGCTAGTATTTACAAGTTGACAAGCCCCTGCTTGCATCTTTGGACAAAGACTCAACAATGTTCAAAGCTCTCAAGAAATTGATTGAAGTAAAAGCATTTAGTCTATATAATGACTCCATAATGAAGAAGTTTTTATGCATCGTGATATCTTGTCTTACCCTTTTTACACTGACTGCCAGAGCCGAAGAACAAGAACGGCTGCTGCATGACATTACTGATTCACAGGATGTCAGCGGAGCATTTCCTGACAGAGTATACATACGCACCAGAACACAGTCCTACTGCAAATATTTTGAATTCATCCTGCACGAAGGAAAAATTTATGCCAAGCGCCCTCATGAAAAAAACTGGGAGCTCTTTTTAAAAACAGGAATTCCATTCACAAAGACACTAAAGGACATCGCATGGTTTCCGACACCAAAAGAAGTCTGCGAAATTTCATGCGATGCAGACAACATCTATGCCGTTGACGAACAGGGAATATTCTACTACTGCTTTATTGACAGCAGTGCTCCTGTCAAAACGTTTTTCTGGCAAAGGCTCATCGGCTTTCCCAAGACGAAATACCTTCAGCTCAACGACCTTGTACTTTCCATGCGCGGCTGGTGCATGGGAACACGACGAAAAGACATCCTATGGTACGAAGACATCTACGGAGTGCAACATCACTGGGGAACAATGGGCATCGAAACCTATTACTTTTTAACCGAAGACGGTCAGCACATCCGCTTTACGGATAGTGGACTGCCGGTAGATTTCAGCCGCACCATCCAGAACCCCGAAAACGGAAGCTTTATTGCCCAGAACATCAGCGTGTCTGGAGACACCGTGTTTCTAATCGGCAGCAACGGCACCATGTACACAAGGCTCATCGACTTTGACACCATGGGCTGCGACCCCATGTTCTTTCAATATACGTATGAAAAAATTTCCAAGTCTTCCACAGGAAGCGACTACATTTCCAATTACACTCCGTGGGCATTGCCGTCCGAAGACTGGCAGAAGCAGCCGAAAATCAAGCTCAAAGGCAAAGCCCGCCTTACAAAAATGCTGAGCATAGCACAGACAGGACGGGGAAACTTTGCACGGGAACTCAGAGTTGCAGGAACAGACAAAGACGGAACAGTCGGCTATTACCACAAAATGCTTTTGGACTCTGCATGGGCATTTGAAAAAGCCCCCCTTTTCTTAAAGGAAGAAATGTTTCTGGATCCAGCTCAGCCAGAATATGCCGAAAGCTACGTTGCAGACTATACAGGTCTTGTATTCAAGAACCACAGCATCGTCAACGGAGTAACATGCACCATAAAAAACGTTGGACTTGACAGCGAAGACCGTTGCACCATCGCAATTTCAAATGGAACGGAATCGTTTGAATGCAAAATCTTTCCCATCGAAAAATGGACATACATCAAGCGGTACAACCCAGGACACGACGGCACGCCACGCTATTACTTCATTACAGCTGAACTTGATGAAAAGCAACTGAAATCATACTCAAAGGAATTCAGGGAAATGCTGACAGACATTTTTAAAGACAAGCACCACAAGCTGTTTGCCTTTTCAGCCGAAGCAACGGATACGTACTATCAAATTGAAACGGAAGGATATGACACGCGTTTGATCGTTGGGGGTGGGGCACAAAACACATATTCATTCTTCATGACAAAAGACGGCAAAAACTGCGAAAACCCATTCCTACTCAAAAGAAATTCCTCGCTCCTTCAGTTTGGCATTACCGATCCTCTGTCGGACAGCCTTTTGCTCGACGAACATCATGAATATACAGCCGCAGACAGTGATGAAATTGCAGCAAAAACAGAAGCAAACAGACAATATGCAAAACAGTTGCGAACCATCATCGATGAAAACTGGAAATCATTCAGCACAACAAACCTTTCCAGATGGGGATTTCATCTTGCAGACCTCATAACGCGAATTACTTTTTTAAACAAGCTGAACTTTCCCAAAATAAAGCAGATGACTTCGTTCGGAAACGATGTCATGACAACGAGTGCAGCCGTATACAACGACATTGCTTCATACACGGACTGGTCGTTTCCTTCCATTCTGGAACTGACGGAGCTGAGAATCCGCTACTACACAAAACTGTTGAACGACATACAGACACAAAAAGACAACGAAGACACCCACATGCTTTCGCCACAATTCCACAACTCATACACGGGGTTTTACGAAGATTTGAACATTCCCGAGCATTTGACGCAAGATGACGGAGAAGCTACCCTTGACCTGTTCGAACTGGGAACAATGTTCCCCTGGTTTGTATTAAAAAAATCAGACGGAATGGTGCTTCTTGTCCGACTCAAAAACTTTGCAGGCACTATTCTTGACACGAAAAAACCATATCAGTTTGACGTATCGTTCTGCCTCATCACATTGCCTGACTCCAGTCTACGCCAAAAGAGGAACAACACATTCATGAAAGACATAAACTCATACACCGGTCAGTTTGAGTGGGACGGCACCACGGCAAAACTGTACGTCAAGAATGCCGTGTTTACAAAGAGACTGCTTTTCAAAGGACAATAATAAAGGCTCATGCCACGAATTTATTCGTCTTCAAGCTCTGGAATGCGCAATTTCAGAGCCTGCATGAACTGCTCTCCAGAAACTCCATCGCGAAGACAGATGAATATGCAGTTTTCCCCAGCAATGGTACCAATGATTTCGTCCATGTTAAAGGCATCAAGAGCCTGAGAAACGGCATCGGCATGACCTCCGAACGTCTTGATGACAACAATGTTACCGCTGAATTCAATGCTGACGTATCCGCGCAGAAAATCCTGTATATAAATGTGCTCACTTTCGCGCCTGTCATCTTCATCTGGCAATGTATACACGTATCCGGAATGACCATCGCTGACTTTGCCGACTTTCAGCAGTTTTAAATCACGCGACAATGTTGCCTGCGTTACTTCGTATCCTTCTTTTTGAAGATAGCCTAACAGTTCTTCCTGACTTTCTATTCTATAATTTTTTATGAGTCTCCGTACCATCTTCAGACGGGTAAGCCGTTCCTTCAAAATAATGCCCCTAGATTAATTAAATAATTGAGCTACTTTCGAACATCGCATTTTCAGAGTTACCTTGAAAGAATGAAATTTTTTTTTCGAAGTTCCCATAAATGAATCTGAAAGTGGCCTATATACAGAATTATGCATAAATATACAAAAATTGTCAATATGGATAACACCAAGGTAACACCGAGGTAACACCGAGGTAACACCGAGGTAACACAGAGGTAACACAGAGGTAACACAGAGGTAACACAGAGGTAACACAGAGGTCTCTGCGACGAGCAGTTTTTCCCATATTGATGGGTGAAAAAACTCAAAAAAGATGCAAACGTTCCAGTACGAAACTCTCATACTGTAAGTATTGGATTCGCATACTGTAAAGTACTGGTCATGCATACTGTAAGTATCGGGCTCACATACTGTAAAGTACTGGTCATGCATACTGACACAATGAAGATTCAAGGCACATGGAACACATTTCGTTGTGTTGCAAAACAGGAAAAACACCGATTTTTAAATAGATGAAAAGAAACATTTTACTTTCACTATTCCTCGCATTGTTTGTCTCGTTGGTCACGCAGAAATGTCTTGCCCATTCTGCAAAAAAAGTGTCCCCCGAAAGGCAAGAATTCATTGACCTTGCAATTTCACTGAAAGGAACACCATACAAGTATGCAGGGAAAACCCCAAAAACGGGCTTTGACTGCTCTGGTTACGTTTCGTATGCTGCAAATTTTGGTGCAGGCGTGCGGCTTCCGTCAAATTCAAAGGGCATGTACAAGGCTGTCGAAATCATCAATGAAAAAGACCGTGAGCCAGGAGACTTGATGTTCTTCAAGACAACGGGCAATGGTACAATTTCCCATGTGGGAATATACCTTGGGCTGTATGAAGGAGAAGGAAAATTCAAGAACAAAAGAATTTTCATCCATGCAGCAAGCGATGGACCAGAAACAGGGGTCATAATCACGGCAATTGATGACCCCTACTGGTCAAAGCACTTTGCGGACTGGGGACGGATTCTGCCGAAAACAGAGTAGTTCCATAGGCTATGGTTTCTTGAAACAGATATTCGTCTCGCTCACACCGGTCAAATCGCGTGCTGTGTCTATTACATCTATTGTAAGGGAGCCGCTCCATGATTCTCCCGAATTACTCCACACCATGCCATTGCCATACAAGCACCATGTTCCCTGTGCAAACACGCTCACGTTTCCACTGTTTTTCGGAAACGCCCTGTAACCTACAGAGGTACAGCCTGCAGGGATTATAACTTGCCCCGAAAGCTTTGTGCACAGATAGAATGCCTTGTTGCCGACCTCCGTTACCGTCAGAGGCAGTTCCCCAATGCCCGTAAGGCAATCCGCTGCAGCATCAAAGGCGTTGGCAGGAATTGACGTTATCGACAAATCATGAATATTAAGAGAAATGTCTACTCCCTTGGCGGCAAGGGCACTAGCAAGGGCTGTAAGACTGCTGCATGCGGTAATTTTCACAGAATGAGACATGCCAGCCTTAAAATTCATGGCTACAAACTCATCGTATGTACCGATAAAGAGAGGCCCACAATAGCATACCTTTGCATAGTAGTCTTTGTCTCCAGTTGTTCCTGTGGAAATAACTGAAACAGGGCTACCCTCAAAAGCCGCATTGTCATACCAGCCGGCAAACTCATAATCTGCATTTCTTTGTACTGGAGTCGGAAGCGTGTACGGAAGGCTAGATTCTGCATATGTTGCAGGTGCAGATATGAGCGTCAGCTGATATGAGTATGGTGGGTTGGAACTGGTATTGACATTGTGGTATGTTATGCTGTGGGTTGCAGCATCAAAAACCGCATACAGGCTGGTATCAGCATGGATAGGGCTGCCAAAGTTAAAGTTCGTTGTGCCGCCGCTTGTGTCTGTCCAGTATGAGAATGAGTGCCCTGCCCACAAGGGGTTTGAGGGTTTTGCTACGGTCAGGCCGTCTGTAACCTCTACAGAAGAAATCTCAACGTATGATGAAGGACTTTCTGCAGTATATGAATGGAATTTTACAGTCCAATAACTCAGGCGTGACAGCGCTATGGTCACATCCTTTGTTGTGCCTGCCTCTATGTCTACAGAGGCAGAGCCTTTTGCCACTATAGTGCCGTTGGATTTTTTGCCATACGCCGTTACAGCGTAATGCCCCACCGGGATATTTGAAAATGTAAGGCTTTTGCCCTGTCCGCACGACTTTGAACTGGAATAGGCAGAAGAATCAATGGCAACAGTGAATAATTCTGCATCAGAAACAGCGTATGTAGCACGGGTTGCCGGCATGTGCACGCACAGCGAGCTTGCACCGCTTTCCATGCTTCCGCCGCTGGCTCCACCTGCACAGGAAACAAGAACACAAACACTCGCAAGTAAACACAGAATGTGTACAACAAAAGTGTTAAAAAAAACTCTTACCCCCCCCCTTTTTTTTTATACACATTTTTTTTTACTTTCTCGTATTTTAAAACAGTTTTAGGCAATTTTGCCATAGACTCCTCCTTTCCCATTTAATAATGCGGCGGCCTGCGGTTTGGAATGTCGCTTTCCAGCTGTTCCGCCATATCGCTTACTTTCTGCGCAAGCATCTTGTTTTCCTTGCGCAGAAGTTCCAGTTCTTTGGTGTGTTCAACCGTAACATTCTGAATTTGGGACAGGAAATCTTCCAGATACGCAAGTTTCGTTTCCAGAGTGATGAACCTGTCCTCAACAGTAGCTTCCATTATTGCATTCCATCCTAGTCAAGATCGTACACTTCACCGTACTTTACAATCTCAACATCTTTGTAGCCGTTCTTTATCAAGTGTTCCTTCATGTACTGCTGGGCATCCTTTTCGCCGTGCACCAAAAAAATCTTCTTCAAGCGGCTTGTATCAAGGTTGTTCAGCCATTCAAGAGACTCTTCGTAGTCCGCATGAGCACTGAACGCATTGATTGTTTCAACTTCGGCCTGAACCTTATAGTAGTCTCCAAGAATACGGACTTCCTTTACCCCATCGCGAATCTTGCGTCCCAATGTGTTTTCGGCCATGTAGCCGACAAGAAGTATGATGTTGTTTGGATTGGATATGTTGTTTGCAAGATGATGAAGGATTCTTCCCGCTTCGCACATTCCGTCCGCACTCAATATTATCATGGGACCATTCTTTTTGTTAAGCTCTTTTGACTCCTCTACACTCGTAATGGTCGTAAGGGAAGCAAAACCGAACGGATTTTTGTGGTGACGGAGGAACGCCTCGTTCGTTTCTTCATCGTAGCACTCTGGGTGCAACTGAAAGATACCCGTTGCATTGGCGGCCATCGGGCTGTCCACATAGATTGGAATCTGAGGTATTTTTTTCTGGTCAACCAGCAGGTGCAAAAAGTACACCATTTCCTGAGCACGCTCTATTGCAAATGTTGGTATGATAATCTTGCCCTTGCGGTCAATGGCTTTGCGGACAAGGCGTACAAGGTCATCCATCGCTGCACTTTGCTTTTCATGCAGGCGGTTTCCGTACGTACTTTCCATAAAGATGTAATCCGGTGCAGGAACAGATACAGATGGATCACGGACGATAGGCTTTCCTGGACGTCCTAAATCCCCTGTATACAGAATTCGGATTTCGTCCGAAGGAGCACCGCGAAGAGCCTCCTCTCCGCTGACAACGCTGCCGCTTGTTTTTTTTGCCATAGCACCCCTGTTGAACAGCCTGTGCCACAGCCGCCTGTTGCCAAGCCCGAAACCGCTCGTAACCTGCCCCGAAATGGGGTTTTTGCGCTGCCCGGTTATTGTTATGTATGCAAAGGCACTTCCAAGGATATGCCCGGCATCAAAGAATTCCAGCTGAACGTCAGGTGCAATGTACATCTGCCTGTTATAGCTCAATGAAATTATCTGGTTTGCAGCCTTTACGCAGTCATCTTCCGTAAAAAGGGGCTTCCAGTTGAACCGCTCGCCTTTCTTTGAAGCTTGCTTCCGCAGGTATTCTGCATCACGAGCCTGAATGCGCGCGCTGTCCATCATGACAATATTCGCAAGGTCGCGTGTTGCAGGCGTTGCATAGATGTTGCCGTGGTATCCATTTTTTGCAAGAATCGGCAAAAGACCGCAGTGGTCATAATGAGCATGTGTCAGAATGACGCTTTCAATTTTGTCTGGTGCAAAATCAAAATCACGGTTCTTTTTGTCGGAATCGGAGCGTTTTCCCTGAAAAGCCCCGCAATCAACCATAAAACTACGTCCGTCTACTTCAAATATATGTTTACTTCCCGTTACTTCCTGTGCAGCACCTAATGAATAGCATGTAACACTCATAGATTACCTCCATAAAAAACAAACTACGCCCTTCATTATAAAGCATATACTCCAAATTCTCCAATCATTTTTTAGAAGCCTCACAGTTTGAAACTTGTTCACAGCATTTTTGGACAAGTTTTTCACTTTAGGGGGTTCATAAAATTAAGAAATCCTGTATAATATTCGATAATCTAAGAGATACGAGGCAGTTTCAACAGTCCAGACAGAGTTTTGAAGATGGTCAGAATTCATCTCAAGAACCGCAATGAAATGAGATTCTTGCAAGCCTGTTTCGAAGGTAACCGACTTTGGAGACCGGCTCATACGTATTTCAATGGTGAATAAGGGGTCATTTTGTACACACGGCAGCTAAAAAAGTGCCCTCAGAGTTTCGTCCAAGACGGAAAACCTGTCTTCGGAACTTTTGCAGGTCACTCAGAAAGGCTTGACATACGGGGCATCAAGCAACCCTATATAACATTGCCTACATTTGTTTCAAACCTTCGTATAAAAAGCCGCATCTCTTATTTCTTCAACATTGGTTCTTACATCGGTTGCATTGAGTTTTTCGATGCAAAAATGTTCGGCTTTTCAGAAGTCTGCTTTTGGAACAAAACGACAAAGCAACGGTTTGTATACCGTTCCGTCATGGGACCTCGAAGAAGGTTTGTTCCGCACAGTCTGATTCAGGCAATAACGGCAAACTACAGCAAGCGCAGGTACACTCGACTGAGCTGGGACAGAAAGAACGACAAGCTGTCTGTTATCTTCAACCTGCACGGAAGCAATGGTCGTCCCGGATCAAACGGGGCACTCATTTCCAAGTTTACGGGGGAACAGGTAGGAGAAATCATTACGTCTTCTCCAGCTCCAACATCGCGCAGAAGTTCCGTTCACTACATGCTTTCAACGCCCCTGCATGGAGCCATTTCGCAAGAAAAAAAACATGCAAAGCCCAAGACAATGACGGATTGCGAAGGTTCCGCCCTTTTTGAAATGAGCAGGACATACATGAAATTCCGGAGCAACGGAGAGTTGATAACGGGCATCGGCATGCTGAACGACAGGCAGATTTCCTTTCGGCTGCAGGTTACATCGCAGGATGCGGTAGAAAACGATGCATACAATGCGAATGTCCTGTTTTACGGAGGCTCGGTAACGCCGTTACCCCCTGTCGTTATCACGCATCCCTACGGAAAAATGGAAAAATGGATAATTCAGGACACCGAAAACATGGTTGACTTGACGTTTACACCTGTTTCCGACAATCCGAATGTCATCAGTGCATTCATATTGCGTTCCGAATACCATACGATATACGGTACATTTGAAGGAACATTGCTCACCGCACAGGGAGAAAAAATTTCATTCCGCTCCCTGCCGGGCATTTCCAAAAAGTTTCGTATACGGCTCTAGAGGCTTTAGAATAGAATTTTATTGCAAAGAGGTTACTATATGGCAGAAAAAAAACAAACCTACGCACCGGGCACATTAGATCACACAAGACAGAACATAGGCCCGATAGATATACAGGAAGCCCTTGAAATGCAGAAAAAGCTGGGCGGCGAAATCATTCAGGAACGATCGGAACCTGTAAACACACAAAACATGCCGCACCGTACAACACGGCGCACCGTCGTAAAATCGTCGGGCATGTCGTCTTCGGACGTTTCGGCACGGAGTGCTGCGGCCTCAACATCAATGGCATCTCCATCACGTCCATCCACAAGCCAGATTGTAAACGCTTCATCGGCTTCAAAAATATCAGATGATGATGAACTGCCGCCAATGGCCTCAAAGGATTTGAAGCAGATTGAAAACTTGATGATGGACTCAGAATACAACTTAAAGCCAAATTACGGGCTCTTGAATTTCCTGTACAGGATGTCATCAAAAAACAGGAAAAAACTTTCCCGCGACTTTGGTGAATTCTATGTCAAGAATTATGTTGACCACCTGCAGGCATTTATCACGACAATAAAAACGTTCATTCAGATTTCACCAGATACGTACAAGGCAAAAATTGCAACTGATACGGAATTAAAGTTCAAGTTCCTCCGCACGGTCGGCAAATGGACAATGCAGAGCATCAAGGTTGCAGCATTGGAACTGGAACAGAAAGCCGACAACCTGACTATTGCAATGACAGTCCCCTTTGTCTCTGCCATTTACAAGGAACTGCTGACCATTTACTACATTGGCGAACAAAAAGTTCCCCTGCTCATCAAGGAAATTTATGCAGATTTGACCATATACCCTAAAATCAACAAGGACAAGATTCAGGAACTGGCAAAGCAGGGCATTACAGAATGGCTGTACATCTGCGACCAGGTAATCAAGGGGCTGTATCCGCTGCTCATGAGAATGTGCGGAACGGAATATGCAGAATATCCTCAGTTCTTTACGGCTCAAGTCGGTTCAATACTGAAATTTGTAGGACTGACCAAGTTTGACCTTCTTGTACCAGAAAAGAAAAAGCCGCAAAAGGAAGAAGAAAAGGTTGAAGAAGAGAAAAAGCCAGACGAAACGCGACACATTGCAGGACAAAAAGACGAAATTGTCGATGCCGGCCTGAAAATCCTTGAACAGCTGTTCCCCGATGCAGGATTTTCAAAACTTGAAACTCATCCAGACATGTTCCCGTACTTTCAGCCGCTTTACAAGTTTGGAGACGGATTCAACGCTCTTAGCCCGAAGAATGGCATTCAGGTGGCTCTGGTACTGATGAGGATTATAGAAGATTTGTTCCAGGGATGCAGGAACATTCAGTTCAACCTTAAGGCGGATGAAGTATTGAGCGACATTCCAGACGACATATCAACAATCCTTTCCGACTGGAGCTATTACCGCGAAGACCTCTTTGACAAAAAATATGGAGACTACCTGCGGCAGTTTGTAAACGCAACGTACACGAACAAGGATTATCCTAATACGCAATACGGAAAGGAATCTATAAACAACATGCTTTGGAGAACAAAGTATTATTTCTTCCCGAATTTCAAGTTCAATCCTCCTGTCCTTACAAAACCGTTGAACGACAGTAAATACAAGCCTGTGTATGCACGAACAGACTACATCAGAACCGTATTCACTACACTGAGCCGCCGCATAGACGAAAACATTGCTGCAAAAAAAGCTGTTCTTGGCGTTTTGAATCCGTGGGATCGCTACAACTTTGACATTCCAAACACGATTTCCAAGCGGTTGGATGTTCTGTTGGGAGCAAAAAAGATGGACGATGTTACGTCTGCAACGAATGCAAACTTAATAAAATACACGCTGCTGATTATGGCTGTCTTGGACTGGTGGCTCAACAACCCGGCAAGTCCAGCCCACACAACGGATCCGATGCAGATTTACAGGGTTTCCGAAAAAGACGGTACTCCAGAGTTTTCTGCGCCAGAGCGTACAGACCAGAACCAACTTTTTGCAGACGGCATAAAAAAGGCCATTGCAAGCAGAAAGGCATGATATAAGAATTGCTTCCAGCAAAAAAAGACCTGTTCAGGAAAACAGCCTTGAACAGGTCTTTTTTTTAATCGGGTACATATTGCTATGGATTACAGTTGTACTCCGCTCTTTATTTTTTCTTCAAATCGCTTGAGTTTTTTGTCGGCAAGAGGATTTTCCTTTCCTGCAAGAACTGCCCTCAGAGCTTCCATTTCTTCACCATTAAAGGTAACACCCGCATTCATATTGTTTTCAAACGAAGCAGTTGCCATAGGACACACCTTGCGCACCATTTCAAGAATGACTTCGGCATATTTCCTAATTTCATACTGGGCATGACTGTCCAGACGCAATTTAAGAAAATGAAACAGATTGTGAAGATCCATCTGCCAGTAAAATTCGGTATATAAGGCAAGGGGCAAATTGATTCTGGCGATTTCCCGTGCAAGACCACCTTCCACCATAGAAGAATAAGTTTTGTAGGCCGCTTCCTGTCCTTCAATGAAATCGGAACGGATTTTTTCCGCCTGATCTTTTGGCAACGGTTCTGAAGAGCGTCCCTGCTTGTTGTCCGATGACTGGTTTGCAATGCAGCCGTCTTCGGGCACATAAAATTCGTCTTTCATAATGCTGTACCGGCCAGAAACCTCATTCATGCGTCCCATCCTGTGGCGCACCCACTGACGGGCAACGAAAATAGGCATTTTCAAGTGAAACGTAAACACAACCTGTTCAAAAGGAGATGTATGCTGATGGCGCAAAAGATAGTCTATCAAGGCTGCATCCTGACTGACCGTTTTTGTACCGGCACCATATGAAACACGTGCAGACTGTACAATCCGCTGATCACTTCCGTAATAGTCCACAAGGCGGACAAACCCCTTATCAAGAACAGTAAACTCCTTGTCCACTATTTCTTCGGCTTCGGGAACAATACAGTGAGCCATAAAAAAATCCTCCCTTCTTTTAATTAGTCGTTATCGTTGGAATGCACTGTTTCTGATGAAGGCTTTTCGTTAGCAACTGTTTCGCTTGAAACGACATCATCTTCAACACTCTCCGGCTCGATGACAATAGATGCATTCCGATACGCATATATTGCATAGCAGGAACCAAGAACAAACACTGCAAGCCCCAAAATGCGGACTATGATGATGCCAATGTGCTGAGAAGCCATGATGAACAGCAAAACAGCGGCAATGACTTCGCTCACGGATTCAAGCAAAAAGATGTTTCCTCCCAGCCCTTCTCCCTTGAGCATTGCAAACACGAAAAAGCGCATGACAGCGGCGACAATCATATAGACAGCCAAAACATACAGCATGAGCCTGAACACAGCTTCGGCAGTGTTGAACAAGACAAACGGCAAAAAAATTGCAAGCAAACCAATGGCAATGCTTATCAGGCTGTGAATCATGACGTTCAGCTTGTAACGAGAAGTGTCCATGAAATTGCGGACCTTCAGTAAATCATAAAATCCATTCATCACCGCGGCAGCACCAAGCAATACAACAACAACCTTGATACTTGCTTCTGGAGCTATCAGAACGATGAGTCCGACAACAGCAGCCAATATCCCGAAGAAAAAATTCGTTTTTCCCATAGAGCAACCTCCTGACTGGCAGTATATCATTGTTTTTCATTTTAATACATACTATTTTTCTATTAAATTCACTTGACATAAATATCATTTTCATTGTATAGTCTCTATACAATTGATTGGAGCGATGGCAGAGTGGTCGAACGCGGCGGTCTTGAAAACCGTTATACCCTTTCGGGTATCGGGGGTTCAAATCCCTCTCGCTCCGTTTCCTAAAAGGTTTTTAGGAGTTTGGAGGTGTGGTAGAGCGGTAATACAACGGTTTGCTAAACCGTCGGTTCCTAAAAGGGCCGGGCAGGTTCAACCCCTGTCGCCTCCGCTACCGAAACAGGATTACAACTTGCTTAGGCAGAGGTATATCTGTTAGGATTTTTTTGAGACTGTGGCTCAACTGGATAGAGTGTTGGCCTGCGGAGCCGAAGGTTGGCGGTTCGAACCCGCCCAGTCTCATAATTATTACAGGTTTTTGGATTCTTTAACTAGCTTTCTGGCATTGTGCCTAGTTAAAGAGGGAAAGCTTCAAATGTTTCTTAGAAGTATGCTTTTCCTTTAATTCAAAAAGTCCTGTATTTTTTTTGCTCTTTTAAATTTTGCCAGAGTACAGTTTGGAAAGATGTCCGAGTGGTTTAAGGTCCACGCTTGGAAGGCGTGCATACCCGAAAGGGTATCGGGGGTTCGAATCCCCCTCTTTCCGTTTGAGTCCAGATGCTCTGCACGCAACAGCTAGAAAACCCCGCCAGATTCGGAAGAAAGCAACGGTATCTAGATTGTTGCGGTGCCGGAGATTATCTGGGCTCTTTTTTTATGGAAAGCCTTAAAACTGAAGTTTTTGGAGCTTTCCTCATTCCTTTCTACCGTATTCTGAAAGGGCACGGATGCGTTCCAGCAACGGTGGATGATTGTAGTATATCATGCTGTATATTTTAGGCGGAGTCACTTCCGCAAGATTCTCCTTGTTCAGCTTAATCAATGCTGTTTCCAAGGGACGGCTGTTTCCGCATATTTCAGCAGAGTATCGATCTGCCTGAAATTCATCGCGCCTGCTGAAAAGGTTTCCTATAAAGGATGCAATAATACCGAAGCCTTCGAACACAAAATTCAACAGAAATATGCCTATGAACTGAATGTAAGGCAATGCTTTTTCAACAATGGTATTATCTTCAAGCACCGTCATTGATGTTTCGGGGGCAAAACCAAATCCTCGGTAGAGGGCAGGAATCTGTATGAGATAGCTCACGGCAAACAGAGTCACAAATACGACAGGAATCATTACGCACAGACGCTTTATGATGTGATGATGCATGTAATGCCCCAGTTCATGTCCAAGAACAGCTTCAATTTCATCGCTGGAAAGCTGCTGCATGAGCGTATCGTACAAGACAACTCTTTTATTCTTGCCGAAACCTGTAAAATAGGCATTGCTGTGACGGCTTCGCTTCGAGGCATCCATCATAAAGATGCCTTTAGACTCAAAACCAGTCTTTTTCAAAAGCGATTCCAGCTTTGCCTTTAAAAGGTTGTCTTCTATCGGAGAAAATTTGTTGAACAAAGGTGCAATCAGCACAGGATACACGCACGAAAGAATCAGACTGAATGCAACATACACAATTCCCAGCAGCAACCACCAGAATGAAGAAGCGTGAAGCAACAGGAAAATGGCAATGAGTAAAAGAGGCACCGTGATAATCAAACCGACAATCAACGACTTGATTTCATCAAACACCCACATTTTCAGAGTCATAGTACTGAAGCCATATTTCTTTTCTATGCAAAACTCTCCATACAAATCAAACGGAAGCGAAAGGATGGAAGAAGGAAGAGTAGCAAGGAACGAAAAAAAGATTAACGTCAAGTATATGTTTTTTACATGATAAAACAGTGTATTGAACAACATCACATAGAATCCGCTCAAGACAAGAACTAGCGTCAGAATGAATTCTGCAATATGTTTTGGAATGAACAGAAAATACTTTTCATTTTCGTATTCACATGTTTTTTTCAACAGTTTGCTGTCCATGTAGCCAAACAGCTCCTTGGGAACTTTGCAACCTTCTTTTACCCTGTGACGATAATCAATGTATTCCAACAGTTCATTGATTGCAAAATTGAAAACCGTACCTGTCAAAAATAAAATAACAAATATATTTGAAAACTGCATATACACCTACTGCTGAAACACCATTGCACCGTTAAAGAAAGTTGCAACAATGCTTCCTGTCAACTTCTTACCTTCCAGAGGCGTGTACTTTCCCTTGCTTGCAAACTCCTGACCGTGTACCACCCATTCCTCATCAGGATCAACCACAACAAGATCTGCCCTGTTTCCTGAAGTCAACGAACCTCGGTCATCAAGACCAAGAAGATGGGCAGGTCGTTCCGACATGATGTGCGAAAGTTGAGAAAGACTCATTCCATTTTCCCTGACAAGAACTGTATTGCACACGGCAAATGCCGTTTCCAGACCGCTGAATCCAGGACTGCCAGATGCCTTGTCCTGTTCAGTATGAGGAGCATGATCCGTTGCAATGACATCAGCAGTACCATCCAGCAGTGCTTGAATAAGGCACACCCGATCAGCTTCACTCCGCAAGGGCGGATTGACAATGTGAAACACATTCTGATCCTTGTCTCCAGAAAGACCGATGTGATGTGGTGTAATTTCACACGTAACGGCAAGGCCGCTTGCCTTTGCACGACGCACTTCAGCAATGCACTGACCAGTGCTTACATGACACAAATGCAAGTGACAGCCAGCCTCTTCTGCCAGACGAATATTTCTGAATGTTGCAGAATCCTCGGCAAGTGCAAGCAGTACATCAGCTTCATGCAGCAACGATGCGGCCTTGGCCTTTTTCCCCTGAGCCAATGCATCGAGAGCCTGTTTGCGCAGCGGGCGCGCGGCTTCAGCAAGAAACGGATCTTCACAGTGGCAAGACACAATAAGATTCTTTTTTGCAGCTTTTTTCATAGCCTCCAACATGACAGCAGAGTCCATTACCTCATGACCATCTTCTGTAATGATCGGCACGGTCTTTGCCTTTAGCCCATCAATATGGGATACCGTTTTACCATCAAAGTCTTTCGTAATGCTTACGCTCTGGATAACCTGGCACAAGCCGATATTCTTTGCCTTTATGTCGTTTTCTTCTGCCATCTTCAGCGAAGAAACGACAGGATTCGTATTTGGCATCAAGACAACAGTACCGAACCCTCCTGCAGCGGCTGCCCTGGAACCGCTTTCTATATCTTCCTTCTGAGTAAGTCCGGGATCCCTGAAATGGGCGTGCATGTCTATGAACGAAGGCATAACGACACAGCCATGAGCATCGTATACACCGACGGACTCATCCTGCATCAGTTTTTTTGCGGCAGCTTTTGTGAGCATCCCCTCAATTTTTCCACCGCGAATCAGCATAGCACCATCCTTTACGTCCTGCTCGCAATCAACAAGGCGGGCATTATGGATAAGCAACAAATCCTTCATTACTCTTCCTCTGCAAAAGAGCCGATGGTTCCTGCCGTATACAGTGCATCACAATACTTGCAGCGGTACTGTTTCTTTTCCCTGCTGACAAGGCGGAATTCCTGAGGCACATAGTGCTCTGTAATCGTAATACACCGCGGATTTTTGCACTGTATGACTCCCTCGATTTTTTCGGGGAGCGACATCTTTATCTTTTTTGCTATCTTGGAATCCTGAATGACATTTACTGTAATGTCCGGATCAATGTAGCCAAGGACACTGTAGTCAATGTTCATGATGCTGTCAATCTTTATCATGTCCTTGTGCCCCGTCTTTTCTGAACTGGCATTCATAATGAGTGCAGTCGAAAACTTGGCCTTATCAAGCTTGAGCCACTTGAATACCTTCCAGCCTGTTCCAGCCTTAATGTGATCTATTACCAGTCCATTCTTTATTTCCGCAATATTTATCATGAAAACCTCCTCAATTAAAGTGCCATGCCAAATGCAATTACAGGCATCCAGTCAGCTTTGCAATCAACGCCATGCGTGCATACATGCCGTAACGAACCTGCTTAAAGTAAGCAGCACGCGGATCACTGTCAACTTCAGGGGCAATCTCGTTTACGCGAGGCAGTGGGTGCAGGACAATCATGTCCTTGCGGGCAAGACGCATTTTATCCTGATTCAAGATGTAACTGTCCTTAAGGCGGATGTAATCCTGTTCATTGAAAAAACGTTCCTTCTGAACGCGCGTCATGTACAGGATGTCCAGATCACCAATGACATCTTCAAGGCGCTCGGCCTCCCGATATTCCACTCCAGCAGGTTCAAGAATGTCCTTGGTAATGTATTCCGGCACGCGCAGTTCATTCGGACTGATAAAGATAAATTTATTGTTCTTGTAGCGACTCATGGCCTTTGCAAGGGAATGTACGGTACGTCCAAACTTCAAGTCTCCGCAAAAACCTATGACATGATTTTCAAATCCACCCTGCAATGCCCGTATGGTAAGCATATCTGTCAACGTCTGCGTTGGATGATAGTGACCTCCATCACCTGCATTGATGACCGGCACTGTACTAAACTGAGAAGCAAGAAGAGCAGCACCCTCTTTTGGTGAACGCATGGCAATAACGTCGACGTAGGAACTTACGACACGAATTGTGTCGGCAAGTGTTTCACCCTTCGTTGAAGACGTATAGCTGGCATCGGCAAATCCTTCAACCGTTCCTCCAAGATGCAGCATGGCTGCCTCAAAAGAAAGTCTTGTTCTTGTACTTGGTTCAAAAAAAAGTGTCGCAAGAATTTTCCCGCGACACACGTCTTGAAACGAAACCGGATCAACAATAATCTGTTCTGCCAAAGAACAAATTTCATTTATTTCAGTGACGGACAAATCACCAGGCTCAATAACATGTCTTCCCTTCAACATTGCACATCCTCTTTATAATTTTTTTGCATTATAATGAAATGTGCAGTTTGTATCAATAGAGCTTTTTTTGAGTTGAAAAGCAAAAAAAGCTGATTTATAATAAAAAACATGAAAGTACAATTCTTAAAAGGCACTTCAAACGGCAGCAAGAAAAAGAATTTGACCATTCTTTTTTTAGGCACATTCATACCTTTTCTCGTAGTAACGATTATGGCAGGTGCAATTCTTTCTCTTATATGCACAACCGTTATAAAGCACCAAGCCGAAGCAGAAGCAAAAGCCTCGATTGAAAAACTAAAGTCCGATATTCTTGGGTTCATAGACCCTGTTATTGCAGGCTGTGAAAACTTTGCATCCTTTGCAAAACTTAAACGCGATGCAGACTCGATTGATGCCATCGTTCACTCAATTGGTACGACATTGCCTTACTCCGCGTCCGCCTACTACGGTACAAAAATCAGCCGCTTTGAAAAGGGAGGATTTTATTTTGACAGTGCAGACTGGATTCCTCCCAACGACTGGCAGATGAGCGATGAAGTGTGGTACGTAAATGCCTTGAACGCACATGGAGCGGTAACTTTTAACAATCCTGTCCTTGACATAATGACAGAAACACTTTGTGCAACCGTTGCAAAATCCGTGCCTCACGGAGACCAAGAAGCCGTTTTTGCTGTTGATTTGCAGCTTTCAGTACTCACCGACATCATGAACTCAATCAAGATTTCCAACAGCGGAGAAGCATACCTTCTTTTATCCGACGGAACGTATTTAACAAACAACGACATCAGCAAAGTTTCCAAAGACAATTATCTTTCAGATTCCAGGATTCCAAGCTCCGCTGCCGAATATTTTGACGGCAAAACAAAATCATTCGTTTCAAAGGGACGCTACTATGCAGTAGTACCGATTGAAGCTGCAAACTGGTATATTGTTGCAGAAGGCTCCATAAGCGATTTTACGGGAAAAATCAACACAGCCATAATTCTTTTCGAAATAGCCCTCGTCATCTTTGCGGTGTGCAGTTCACTTTTGAACATAGCTCTCATAAAAAGAATGCGAAAAGGCGACCAGGCATTGGGAAAAAACATATACAGCGAAACAGAAGAACTTGCAACCTATTCACAAGAAACTGCTGAAACAGCACAGAACCAGAGTGCAGCGGTAAAAGAAATTGTTGCCACAATGGAAGACTGCACGGCTTTGAGCGAGGACATTTCAAGGCAAATCACCGATGTATCGGAACTTGCAGTAAAAACGAACGGAGATGTTGAAGATGGTGTTGCTTTAATCGCAGACAATGTGAATCAGCTTAGGAAAATTGCTGAAGCAAACGTAACCACAATAGATGGCATTAAGGAACTTGGCGATAAAATCACGAACATCTGGGACATCGTAACGTTGATCAACTCCATCGCAGATCAGGCAAAGATTATTGCTTTCAATGCAGAACTCGAAGCTTCAAATGCAGGAGAAACAGGAAAGAACTTCCACATTGTTGCAACAGAAATCCGCCGTCTTGCCGACAGCATCATTGATGGTACAAAGGAAATCAAAGGAAAGATTACAGAAATTGAAAAGAGTTCCGACAGCCTCATTTTGATGAGTGAAAACGGTACTTCAAAAATAGAAGCAGGTGTTAGCAATGCAAAACTACTTGAAGAGCGTTTCCAAAGCATGCAGCATGCTTCTGAAAAAACGGCAGACAATGCGGGGAAAATCTCTTTGATTATCAAGCAACAAGCTTCGGCAACAGAGCAAATCCTCATTACTCTAAAGCAAATTTCTGTTGGAGTTGAAAGTTTTTCCCAAGCGACAGAGCATATTTCCGCAGCATCAGAATCACTTAAAAGCATTGCCGAAGGATTGAGCTAAGGAGATAAATGCTTTTCTAACAAAAAAGCATCAAATCATTACGGCCACACCTACTGTTTAGAAACCACTCCACAAGCACAAATGAATTCCAGTACATTTTAAAAGCACAGGGATTCTTCTTGCCCTCCTCTCTACATTCTCCTGCCTCTTCCATTCCCAGCAGAAGTCCATTCCTGTAGTCGACTTCTGCCCTGTCCATGGAAAGGTGATACGCCCAAGCCCTTTCTTCCTCCGTTGCCGTCATTTCTTTGTATGCCTGTTCCGCCATTTCAGCTCCTTGCTCATGCCGTTAAGCCGTGCAAATCAGGCAAGTTCCGTTGACCCGATACCGTCTGATATGAATTTACACCAGAACACAGCACTTTTTAAATCTTCGGGAATGTCGTCCAGAGTCTTGAACCCCGGCTCCTTGAGGTTGTAGAACCTTATCTGCAGCCTGTCCGAGAACAGGCTGCCGTTGTCAATGCGCATCATTGCACGGTGATGAAACGTGCCGTCATGGAACGGGTCGTAGTCCGTAAGGAATATCTGGTAGACGCTCCTTGCCCTCTTGTAAAGTTCCCCTTCACGTATGCTAGCGGAATAAAGCCTGCTTGCATAATAAAGGGAGCGTAGCCGCTGGTCGTCTTTCTGTGATGTCAGCTGTAACTCAATGTCAGCCCTCTTACCACCATCGAATACGCAGTTTACATCCATTCTGGGCTTCTTTGTGCCGATAAGGTCTGGCAGTAATTCCGCATTTGTAACGGTAGCTTCTGTGACAGTTCTTCCTATTAAGTCACCGAGTATGTTACGCAGACATGCTTTCGATGCCTTTGTGTCCCTTGCAAGGAACAACTTGAAACCTACGTCGCTCTTTATCGGGATGTGTCTGTGCTGAACAGTTTTTCTTCTCCGTCTCTTAGAAACGGATATTTTATGTTTTTCATATTGATATAGGAATAGATTCTCTATATAATATAGGAAACTTAATAAAATAGAGGGTTAAAATGAAAAAAATCATTTCGATTATTGCAGTACTGATTGCAATGTGTTCTGTATTCAGTAAGGCAAAAACTAATGAAACTAGGAAAATTTCTAAAGAATTGTCTCAGAACAAAAATGATTATTCCAACATTACGGGAACGCCAGAAGATTCTGTCATATTCTACGGTGGCTTTGCCGGAGTAAATGATTACATTTTTACACAGATAGACTCAAATTTTGAACCAGACACACAGGCTATGATAAGGGCAGATGGATTTGTGTCTAAACCTGTTAAGCCAGGTTCAAGATATATGCTTGAATACTTAGATAACACAACAACAACAGTAAGTGGTTCTGGTGGAGTTGCTTCTGTTCATTTTACAGATAATGGCTATAACGCAATATACAATGTTCCTAAGGAACCTGGTCTTTATTATTTTGGATATTATAATGGTGGTTTTAGTATTAAGATGGGGGAGCTTTATACAGATGACTATTCTATAGTTTATTCTTCTACAATTAGAAAGGCTTCTTCTCTAAACGAAGTTCTGAAATACTATAAAGGAACAGAATGGGAACCTCTTATAAATGAAGAATTAAAAAAAGCTACTGTAGAAAGAGAAAAACGTATAAACGACATAAGAGCTAAAAAATCAAGAAGATAGGATGTGAAAATATGAAAAGACATTTTATATATATTTTAATATTAACTGTAGCAATATTTCAGTTATCTGCACAAAAAAATTCTCAGTCAAATAAAAATGAAAAATTTCATGAACCAACTTCCAATGAAGTAATACTTGTTGGAAAAGTCAATGTTAAGTCAAAGCTGAATATGGATTTTATTGCAAAATCACGAAGACTTACAGAAAGTGATATGGAGTGTCCAAGTTTATATATTGCACCAGATTTCAAACAGATTGATGAATTTCAAGTTTTTATAAATGTGGATGAATCTGATATATTCAAAGAAGGTGATTATTTTTACAAGACTTATCAAATCCCAAAAAATCGATATATGGAACTTGATAAGATTTCTTATTACATTTTTGCAAACAAAAAGCTTTGTACAATTCTTCCTATTCCTATAAATTTTTATGTGCCAGAAGGAATAAAGGCTCTTTATCTTGGAGATTTTTCTTATGTTGTTGAAGGTGATGATTTTTCAGCTTCTGAGCCAGTCATAACTTACAGTATGGAGCAGGCTCAGGAAGCTTTGGACAAAGCCACAAATAAACATTATGAACTTGTAAAGGCAGACTGGAAACATAACAGGAAATCCAAGATTCTGGAATATACAAAAGTTGCAGGTTCTCCTGATAATTCTGTTATTTTCTATGGAGGAATTTGTAGAAATGATAAGGATCCTTATGATTTCTACTATTACACTTTTGGAGAAAAAGGTGCTGAGCAATCTGAACTTGATCAGACTACAAAAAGAACAAAATTCTTTGTTTCAGAGCCAGTAAAGCCAGGATCTTCATACATTTTACGCCATTGGAGAGATGTAAAAAGTCCTGTATATAAATTTGATGAAGATACAACAATTCTTACTGTAGATATTCCTCAAGAACCAGGCCTTTATTATTTTGGTTTTTATGATGGTTTTACCTATATTACGAAGGGAAAACTCCAGCTGTTTAAAAGCAGTTCTTCTAAAAAGATAAAAGGAGAGGCCCTTGAAGCTGTCTTAGAATGCTACAAGGGTACAGAATGGGAAGATTACATCCGTAAAGAATTAGAAAAGAACTAAATTAATGGGGCAGAGCAATCTGCCCTTTTTTGTTATAATAAAAGTGCAAAATCTCACAGTCCATGATATACTAAGAATATAGAGATGAAACGACATTTTTTCTTATTTATCATTATATTCTCAATCGTAGCAAATATTGCATTAAGCGCAGAGCAAATTTCCTTTACTAATATGCCTGTACAAGACGGCATTTCCATAAAAATGGCAGAACTAAAGCAGAAAGGCATAGCCGTCGGAGTTTCAGAAGTAACGCAGGAATTGTACAATGCCATAATCGAGGAAAATGCAAGTCGTTTTATTGGCGACACGCTCCCTGTAAACACTGCAAGCTGGTATGATGCAATAGTGTTCTGCAATAAACTCAGCATGGCACTGAATCTTGCTCCTGCATATTCCGTAAACGGCAGCACGAATCCAGACGACTGGGACTATTCCATGCATTCAGGTGCTGCTATAACGGCAGGAACTGTCGAGTGGAATAAAGAAGCCGACGGATTCAGGCTTCCCACGGAAGAAGAATGGATGTATGCCGCAAAAGGCGGACGTGACGGAGACTTTGCAGGAAGTACTGACATTGAAAAGTGCGGATGGTATTCAAAAAACAGCTCTTGGAAAATCCACGAAGTCATGGAAAAAGAACCGAATGGATACGGACTGTATGATACATGCGGTAATGTATGGGAATGGTGCTGGGATTCTTATTCTCCAAAATCAAAGCATAAAGTTTTAAAAGGTGGATGCATCTACAGCGACAAAAAGATTTGCCGCATTAAATTCCGCGGCCACATATATCCAAGCAGAAACATGCCCAACTACTCATATTCCAATTATGGACTGAGACTCGTACGAAGCATGCCCCACAGTGAATAAGCAAGACCTACATCGTAGAAGGAAGGACATTCTTTACATCAAGCGACTTGCCTTCTACCATTGCCTTATATTCCTTGCCCTTGTAGCAGATGCATATATTACGAACGACATCGGATGCAGAATCTGCATGCACCCGTGCTGCAGTAACGGCACCGCCTTTCCATTCAATATCCATCGTAAGATTTCCCTTAAGGCATACCCCCTTTATGGAGCCAGAACTCTGCAAGTCCGCACTCTTCGGCAACAAGGCGATTACAACGCTAGAGCCAACAGTATCATCAATCAATTCACTTGAAACAATCTTTTCTGTCGTTTCTGCAAGCAACAAAGCATGTGCTGCAATTGCATCGTCAGTCTTGCAACGATCTTTTTTATCATCTGCAGAAGCCTTCAATGCTGCAAGCATCTCTTTAAGGCATACAATGTCAGGCTTTGTATCGTCAAGGCACAAGTCCTTTACAGAACGCAGCGTTGCTGAAAAAAGATGGGCTGCAACTGCCCTGTCCACGAATGGAGAATCAGGGTACTGGGCAAGGAAATCAACATAGAAATCGCAGGCATTCTTTAACAGGTAAAAGTATTTCCTCAAAAACTTTTTATCAAGCGAATATTCATAATATTCTCGCACAGAAGAAGCAAGCACGGCAGCCCCCATCATCCATGTAAAATCGCTGCCGTCATTTCCAGAAGAAACGCTGTCTCCCCATATATCAAGCATGTTGTGAATGACGTAGCCGCCGCAGTGATACATGACGGCAGCCGTCTTGCGGCCTTTGCGGTATGCACGTGCCAAAAGCTGAACCAAAGGGAGCATCAACTGCTTCATGCCGCACATGCACAGCGGTGCATGCAGAGCGGGCACAACATCTTTGAGAGAATACGAGCCCTTCTGCAAGGCAGGCAACGTTCCGGGAGTCCTGCCGAACGAAAGCAGGACATACCGTGCATAATTCCACTCGGTATCGGCATCATCGGAAAGCGACAGGGAAACAGTATTATATGCACGGGAAAATTCCATGATGTGTTCCGTGCGGAAATCCTGATACGGTTGATATGAGGCAAAGCACAATTTTTTCAGTGCCCGGTCAGAACACCAGTCTGCAAGTCGCAAAGGAGCAGAAAGAACTGTACCGTTTTTCCGTGCATAATGTCTGTTGCGGAAAGCACTCTCCACATCTACATACAGCGTGGCATCGTCTGCACCTTCTACGATAAGGAAGCCTCCACGCACAAAGACTTTTCCTCCGGAAGCAGAAACAATTGCCATGGCACAGAACGGAATGCCTGCGGTATTTTCAACGGCAATGACATCATCGCCAAGGGAAAACTGTCGTCCCGTTTCACTGTCATCCGCAAAACGTATGCGCATGTAAATGCTCTTTGGAATGGATGCAGACACATGGAACGCAAGAACATCGGCAGGAGCAGAAGCAAGGGCTTCGCGCGCATACATGATGCTGCTTCCATCGGTGTTCCGAGAAAAAATGGCTGTACTGGGAACAGAACTTTCCGAAGCAAAAGACATGGATGCAACTGCCGTTTCAAAATCAAGCGACCGCTTGTACACAGATACATTTTCAAAGGGTTTTCGTTCCGACGATGAATAGTGGTCAATGACAAGGGAACATGCAAAAGGACGCAGAAAAGCATCATATCGGGGTACGCCGGATACAGCTTCTTCGATAAGGGCATCGGCTTCATTTTTCCGAGACTGTGAAATAAGCTCATGAATCTGCTTCAGGTTGCCGGCACAACTGACATTGTTCCTGTCTTTGCCACTCGAATTCCACACCGATTCTTCCATAATGTTTATGAAAGTATGCTCAACGCCCCCATACAGGCAGGCACCAATGCGGCCGTTTCCAACAACAAACGAAGATTTCATGTCCTGTGCAGGAGTATCATAGCTAAATGCATTCATATATCACCCTATTTTTGCCAATTTCTTTCCATTATACATCATTTATGACACTCCGTGCAGTCACTTTGTTGCATAAAAAAAGTCGCCTGTAGCGGCGACTTTATAAGGGAACAGTCAGTGCTGTGCAACCCGTGCAGGAAAATGAACCTGCTCGGAAAGCCCAAAGCTTTCCCCTGACTTAGAATTTTGCCTTACGCAGACGGACACGCTCAATGTCTTCGCAGAACAGTTCGCGCAAGTCATTCAAGCCAAGTGCCATGAGAGCCATGCGGTCAATGCCGATTCCCCATGCAGCAACAGGAACGTCAACACCCATTGCCTTTGTTACCTCTGGTCTGAAAATGCCCGAACCGCCAAGTTCAAACCATCCGAGCTTTGGATGCTTGATGTGAACTTCGATGGAAGGTTCCGTGAATGGAAAGTATCCAGGAACATACTTTACTTCGGTAGCTCCGGCAATTTCCACAGCAAACATACGCAAAAAACCCAAAAGCGTGCGCAGATTTACATTTTCGCCCAAAACAATGCCTTCCGTCTGATAAAAGTCCGAAAGGTGCGTTGCATCAACTTTGTCATAGCGGAAGCAGCGGGCAATGCCAAAATATTTTCCAGGAATCTTTGCCTTGTGCAGCTGATGTGCAGAAAGGACAGTTCCCTGACTTCTCATGATAAGGCGGCGCGTAAATTCGTTGTCAAACTGATAGTTCCAGCCACGGCTGCCAGAATTGCCGCCGTTCTGATGCACTTCGCGCACGTTTGACAGGTACGGTTCTTCGATAGACTTTGCATGTGTCGGTGTCTTGATGCGGTAGACATCGTGAATGTCGCGGGCCGCATGGAACTGAGGCATGAACAGAGCATCTCCGTTCCAGAACTCTGTTTCCACCAGAGGACCGTCAAATTCTTCAAATCCGAGGGAACAAAGCTTGTCTTTAACAGATTCAAGGAACTGTACGTAAGGATTCGTACGTCCAGGAATGATACGTGCAGGAGGAATGGAAATGTTGTATCCGCGGAAGGTACCCTTTTTCCAGTCGCCTGAAGCAAGCATTGAAGGCGTAATCTCACCGATTTCTTCACCAGTAATGCCAGCTTTCTTAAGGGCATCCACAACCTGGTCAAACATGCCGGTCAATTTATATGATACCGTCTCGCGTTCTATGGTACGGAACGGCGTTTCGCTTACACCACGCTTTTTAGTCAAACCAGACATTACGTCAAGCTCTTCCTTGGAAAGGGATGTTGACTCTAGCTGATTGTTTTCCGCAGCAAGTGCTTTTTGAATCAATCCTTTTGCAATTTCAATGCGCTTTGGAACAGGTGCACCAGTATATTCAGCCTTCTTTTCGGCATTCATCTTGAGAACACCTTCTTTGCTCAATGCACCGAATGCAGAGCCGATGTCCTTATTTTCAAGGGCAAGCCCCGTTGCAATTTCAGGAAGCAGCTTTGGACCATGTTCCTTCAAGTATGCAATGATGCGCTCTTCTGCAGAGCCGTTTTTTGCAACGATTTTGCCAAAATCAGTCAGTTCATAATATACATGCGGAGTACGAGATGTTTCAGAAATAAGATTTTTTCCGGTAAGCCAGCTGAATGCCTGATTTGCATGACCTTCCTTGTATCCAAGTTCCTTTACAAGGCGGTCAGATGTCAATACATCTTTCAAATTGTAGTTCAAGAGAACTTTAGTCTCCAGCGGATGGAGATTCTTTATGAGCGTTTTAATATCTGTCACTGTAGTGTACCAACCCTAAAAACAATAGGATTATGTTACCAAATCACGGGGAAATAATCAACAGAGTTGATTTAGCAACAGAGTTGATTTAACAATTATGCTGTTTTACATTTTTCCAGTTTTGTCAAGAGGGCATTTTCGAGGTATTCCTATCTTTCCATTTTTCCGCCAGCAAAATTTTTTTTTCCGCCAGAAAAAAAAATTTATCTGCCAGAAAAAAAATTTTATCCGCCAGAAAAAAAAATTTTTCTGGCGGAATTTTCCTCGCCATTCCAAGGCAACAGAAAAAAAAACATCAAAACACACGCAAAAAAACTGTACAGTGCAGAGCATAATTGCTGCATACTTGAACATGCAGGCTTTATCGATTAAGATAAACTCGTAGACAGAAGTTTTCGAGTTTTCCATAAGAGTATTCAGTACCATGAACATTTTGTACAGCAGGATTTTTACGTTTTTCTTTATCGCAGTATTTGCAACATTCAGTCCCCAACTGCATGCACAGGCGGCAGTAGACATTGACTCGCTGCTAGGAACAGACCGGTATGCCGACCGCACCACCAGAACCATTACTATAGAAGACAAGTATGCAGACGTGCATCCGACGGCTCCGAGTGTAAAGATTACGATTGAGTATACTCCCCTCACAAACGAAGTCCGCCTTTTTTACGAATGCCTTGCCTCAAACTTTGAAATTGGCGAGGCAATGAACACTGCAATCAGCGTGTTCACGGATTTTGCCGCAGATTACGGTTACAAGCGATACTACTACAAAGAAAAGGATCGAACACGGTATTTTAGGAATCAATCTTCCGAAGAAAACATCAGGATGGCACAGTACACGTCCCACGTGTATTTTACGAGATAAAGGCAACCCATCAAAACAAGTCTTTTTGCGATTTGATTTTTTAGAGATTGCCTCACGGACAAATTACAAATCGCCTTCGATTTCGTTGAACAGGGCTTCGTAGAGCGTGGTAATGTCGTTGTTCGACTTGCTTATGGTGTCGGCAAGGCGCTGGGCAAGGCACAGTGTAACGCGGAAGCCTATCAGAGGTTCAATTTCAGCAATTTTCATAAAGTCGTCCCTGTTCATGACAATGACGGTGCAGTCAGTTGCAGCCTGAATGGTCGCACTTCTAGTATTCGTGCTTATGAGGGCATTTTCGCCAAAGAAAACGTTTTGCTCTGCAGAAAGGTTTGCAAGGGCAATTCGGTCCCCCGAAAGGGTGTTCTTGAAAATCTTGACATTGCCGGAATGGAGAATGTAAAATTCATCCCCAATCTCGCCTTCCTTGATTATTTTTTCACCTTTCTTGAATTTCTTGATGGAAAAGCATGAGATAATGAGCTTCATTACTTTTGTATTGAACTCGGTCGGCTCGGCAAACGGGGCAAACAGTGGAAGCTTTACAACCCTGTCAAGTAGCTTCTGTTCATATTCTGCGTCAGTTTCCGTCTTTTTCATTTTCAGCCTCCTTTCCCCTTACGAATATGGCTTTTGTACTCTGCTGAATGACAACATCATCAGAAGGAGCAAGAAGCGGGGCATTGCTTTTCAAAAGCTTTACTTTCTGAAGGTTAGAGACAATCTTCTTGACATCAGGATTCTTTTGGGCTTCGCGAAGGGCTTCCTTGCGCCTTTGGTAAAAATTGCCCGTATTCATCAAAAGACCAATAAGAATGGAAGATGAATCCTGTTCCAAGGAATCCTTGAATTCCTTGTATGTCTTTCCAATGAATTTCGCAGGAATGTCTTCTATAATGATTCCCGAATAGGCATCATCGCCAATCAGTTCCATGATGACATTGCTGTAGCCAACTCCGCTCGAAGCCGTTGCAAGCAGGCTGTATTCATAGTTCGTTGTCATGATGATTTCATCGCAATGAGCCATTTCAAGGTGCTTCTTGAACTTTGCATCCGAAATTTCTGCCGCAATGTATACGCTCGGGTTCAGGCTCGAAATGGTAAGGGCTGAAAGAACCGTGCGGGAATCCGTTTCAAGGCGGGAAAACTTTTTCGCCCTGTCTGCAATAATCAATGCTCTGGTGGCAGTTTCAACATGGGCACGCTTTAAGGTGGACTCATCAGAAAAATCGCCCGAAACGTAGCTTATTGCCCTAAAACGCTTTTCAGCCCTCAACTGTTCCACATCTTCGGCGGGTGCATCATTCACCAGAACAATCATTTCAGGCGTTATGTCCGGATTCGACTTTAACACGCTGTCCAAAATCTTTTCAAAGTCATCTCTCCATCCGCAAAGTAAAAAATGTCCTTCCATTGTCTTGATTTTTGCCAACCCCTTATCTTTTTTCATCTGTGCATCCATAAAGACAGATGCAATCTTACCGGTAACGGCACTGCCAACCAATATGCCAAGTATCAATATGATAAAACTGTAAAATCTACCGAGCGGCGTAACAACACAAATGTCATAATAGCCTGCTACAAAGATGACAAGAAAGTTCCACAGGCTGTCTGCAAGGCTTTCCATGGAAACGCCGGCTTCGTACTTAAAGATGAGCAGGACAAGAACCGTCATGACGACAGGAACAGCTATCCACAGATACGTCAAAGGATTTTTTACTATTTCTTTTACTTTTCTCAGTATTTTCCGTATTGTCATAGTACTTTGCATTTGAAACCAAGGTTTCCATCCATAGAATACACTGGAATTTCATAAAAATCAATAAAAAAAGGGAATATGACCCATGCCATATTCCCTTTGCCAGCATTACAACACTTTATTTTGTAAAATATACGTATGAATTGTAGCGTGCCATTCTAAGCTTTACGCCAGTAGAGTCATCCTTGAACCACTTGGTCTTGTCCTTAGCCTTGTAGTAATAGTGCTTGTAGCCATGTTCTGCAGCAAAATCCTGGAACACGCCCATGGCAGTATTCATTGCATCGCCCTGTTCATAGTTTGCTGCAAGACATTCATAGTAAAAGCGGACTTCACCGGTAAGAGGTGTGTACTCAAGCCACATCTTTACGTTTGAAGCCGTTGGATGGAGCTCTGGATACTTGTCTTCAACAGTGATTGTCTGAGTCGTGCGGTCTGCATAGCTGTCTGTTCCCTGCAAAGTAGGGTCGCCAGCTGTCTGAGCACATACCAAAGTTGCTGCAGATACCAAAGCAGCAGCAAACAAAGCGATTATCTTTTTCATAGTTTCCTCCTATAAATATAGTCAGTAATAAGTATACTTAACTATTTTATCCGTTTCCATAAAAAATTCAAGGTCTGCTACATACTGACCTTCACTAATATAAACTCTCGGAACTCCAATAAGTAACAACATCCCATAAATTTCCTTGGGTTTATTTTTTATGTAGATGCGCCAGTATTCCCGGACCGCATTTTTCATGGCCTGGGAACAGGCTTCCTTGATGCCCGAAAAACCGTTTTCCACAGATGATTTTCCTATGCCGTGCACTTTGGGATGTGCAATTGCACTCCACCTGCGGAATGCCATCTGCTGGGATTCCGTTCGGTCGCAATATGCCCAGCACAAAAACTTGTCATCTTCTACGACAGGGCTTTTATAGGTAATGGGGTTTGTCTTGCTGCTGTAGGGAATGACTTCTTCATATTCAAAGGATTCTGCAATGCGGCGGGTCTTGTCATACGGAACGTAATCGAATGTCCAGCCGGAAATCATTCCCGACAGCAAAAACGGTGCAATTTCCTTTGTACGCGCCACGGCAAAGTCATACATGCCGGAGGGCGAAACGCGGGGCAATGCCTGTACAGAGACAGATTGCTCGTCAGTATCGTCCAAACCGCCGGGAAACGAGTCCATTTCTGCCCAAATCTGAACGCGCAGCTGTTCTTTTTGCGATGGGACTTGTGCAAACAAGAACAAAGACGAAAGCACCGTACACAGAAAGAAGGTTAGTTGTAAGCGAATTAATCGAACCATGCGTTTTTCCATATTGTAATGGGATGCAACCCCATTCGTATAACAAGATACAGCCATGCAATTGCAAATCCCGTCAAATGGGTAAGATGTGCAACATTGCCGCCGCCACGAAGATGGCTTCCTAATTCTATAACCGCATACCCCAACACAAGTAACGGAGCAGGAACAGGAATGATGCCGTAAATTCTTATTATACTTTTCGGAAAAAGAACAGCAAAAATAAGGAGTATTGAATACAGTGCGCCACTGGCACCGACAAGATTGACATAGTGGAAGCCTGAAAAAAAATAAAAGGCAAGGGAAATGACGCCGTCCAGAGTACCGCACAGAAAATAAAACAACAGGAACTCTTTTGAGCCTATTGCCCGTTCTACAGCAAGTCCGAACATCAAAATGCCAAGCATGTTCAGCAGAATGTGTGAAAATCCTGCATGCACAAACATGTATGTAACAGGTTGCCACCAAAAGTGATAGCCCACACACCTGATGACACTCAGTCCCAAATATGCATACAGGCTTGGAAAAAGGCTTACTGCCAGAAAAAAGAGCACATTTACACCAATAATCATGAATGTTGCATTAAAAAAAGAGTACCGAAAGGGCTTTCGCAGTATGTTCAATTCAAACACCTTCTTTATGATGGGCTATGCTTGCCAGCATTGCGTCATCGGCAAACGTTACGCAGTTGCGTCCATGTTCCTTGGAAAAATACAAAGCCCTGTCGGCCTGATCAACGAGTATGTTTGCACTTTTTGCAGGGTTCTTTGCAGAAGTAAATGTCGTTACGCCACCTGACAACGTAATGCGGAGATGCTTATTGTTATAGGTAAAATCGTATTGCTCAATGTTGTGGCGGATGCGTTCGGCAACTTTTACTGCATTTTCCGCAGTTGTCTTGTTGAGCATGATAGTAAACTCTTCGCCACCATACCGAGAAGCCAAGTCTCTGGAACGGATGCTTTTCTTTATGATGTATGCGACTTTTTCAAGGATGTAGTCTCCGCATGCATGACCAAAAGAATCGTTGACAGCCTTAAAAAAATCAATGTCGAACATCAGCACGCTCAGCGGAACATCACTTGCAAGTGCTTCTTCAAGCCTGTCCGAAAGCACATTAAAAAAATAATACTTGAACTTAAGGTGCGTGGTCATGTCTGTAGAAGAAATTTCCAGCAGCGATGCATTGTTAACGGTAATGGCAGCAATAGAGGCAATGTCTGCTATCTGCTTTTTGTCGTAGGCGGAAAATTCTCCTCCAAATTCCAAATGTTCGCCCAAGAACAAAAGGCCGTTCATCTTTTTTTTTGTTACAAAAGGAATCAACAACGTTGGGTTCAGGGAATCAAGCATTCGAGATTCTTTTGAACTGGGAATCATGGCTTTGACTTCCTGCAATGTATAGGCGCGAGGATTTGTCTCTAGCTTTTCAACTAATGCAGACGTTTTGGGAATTGAATAGGAAACAATGGGATCAGGATCAGGATCAACATTGATGTAGTAGTCGCCCATATTGTAGGCGTTGTCCTGTATAGGATCCAGAATGAACATGCCGGCACCTGTCACGCGCATTTGCGCCATGGTGGTGTACAAAATAGATTCTATCAGTTTTGGCAATTCAAACGTTGAAGATAACGAACGAAACAGCAGTAACGTCTGATTGAGATCATAAATCTGTTTTTCATAATCAAGCCTAGATGGAACAGCTGTATCTTCAGTCATTATTTTTTCTTTTCACCCTTATTCAGTGTAACATAGTCTTTCATAATATCAAGGAAAAGTTTCCACTGACTGATTGATGTGTCCAGAAAATCAAATTTCTCCCTGTTTCGTGTAGACATCGTAAGAACCTTCAGGTTTGTGATGATATCAGAAGTCGGTTTTTTAGCCTCGACAACAATTTCTGCGACTTTGTCGTACAGCATGAAAATGTTCATGGCTTCTTTTTGCACAATCATCTTTGCTTCTTTTTCGATTTTATCGACAAGAGTCTTTAGCTTTCCTATGAATGCCGCATCGCGATGACTGTCCCTGACAAATCCAAGGATAAGGTTTTCATCATACAGACAAGAAGTTTCAAACTGATGCTCAAAGGCTTCGACATGAGAAAGACCATCGTTTACGGCATACACCTGTTCGGCAAAGTCGGACTTGTATTCAGGCTGATTAAAAAAGCCTTCAATTGCAATATCGTTTAGCAAAGATTGAACCTTGTCCTTATAGTAGATTGTAAGGAAGGACTTTAGCACTTGCATTGGCAGAATCCAGAAGAAGGAACATGGAGTACTCTGCTTGAGCGTATTGTTCAGCTCAGAATTGTAGCCCTTCAACGTCTCAAGGGATTTTCCTGCGAACAAAGCCTTTACTTCATTGCCGATTGTTTCATTCTGCAATTCATTCTTCAAGCGGCCTTCATCAATGACAAAACGGTTTTCAAGAAATTCTCCATAACGGGCACGTTCTCCGCCTTTGTATTGTACACGTTCCGGTTCAAGTTCCGGATTTCCCTTGGCAAGTCTGACAAGATTCTTAAGGACATCGGTCTTGAACACCGTCTTTACCGCTCCCTGAATTTTCTTTAAGCAGGAATCCAGTTCCATTTCCTTCGTACGGTCTATCTTGTTGCCGTTGCGGAGCTGGTTGAGTGCACATACAGCATTGCTCGTGGACTTGTTTATATCAAGCCCTGCCAAGACATAATACAGGTCCTGCAATGAGTTTTCCATCAGATCAAGTGGTATCGGAGAAAACTTTGGAAGATAATTTGGAGCAGCAGAAAAATCGGGATCGAATAGCCTGAGGGATGACATGTAGTTGTAATGACAGATGTCATTCAGCTGCATGAGAGTGTCAATGACTTTATCGATTTTCGAAAACTGCGAAGACTTTAGCTCTGCAATGACTTTTTCAAGGCGCACTCGTTCACGCTCAAAATGATGGCTAAGGGAATCTGCCTTAGACGCAGCTTCCTTTCTGTTTTCATACGAAAGGGATTCAATAAGCTTTTGGGAATCTGCAGAAAAGCCAGTCATGATGAGCTGTTCCACAAAGTGATGGTTTCGCTCCAAATCCTCGCTGCACAGGGTCTCTGAAAGCAAATCCAGCAAAGACTTTGTATTATTAAACAAAATTCTCAAAGATTCTGCAAAGTTCGCCTGCAACATGTCATTTTTATATATGCAGGGAGTAAAAGACTTCAATTCACTTTCAATTTTGCGCAATGCAACACGTTTTTTTACCTCTGGAGAGGTCGGCATAAATATTTCTTGAAGAACATCTACTATACTCTGAAAAATTTGCATGTCTTAATTCTAATCTAAAAAAGTCATTTAGACAAGGTAGGAATTAAAAATACACTGGTAATCCTCTTTTGTACAAGCATTTACCACTTGCAGCCTCAGTTTTGCGCCACCTCGTATTCCAGAACTGTAGGCACAGAATTTCTTTCGCATCTGAAGGCAAGCCTGCTTTTCACCTTTGTCTTCTATATTCATGTCAAGCTCCCGAAAGCCTGCACGAAGACGCTCACCTATGCCGACCTCTTCGTACCGACCTTCAAGCAGATATTGCTTTGTACGGGTAAAAAGAAACGGATCCCCCATTGCACCGCGTGCAAACATTACGCCATCGACACCCGTTTCTTCGAGCATCTTTCTTGCAGTTTCTGGTGTATGGGCATCTCCACTGCCAAACACGGGAATTCTTCCGTTTATATATTCCACCAGCTTTCGTTGAATTTCCCAATCGGCCTTTCCTTCGTAGCCCTGCGCCCTCGTTCGGGCATGGATGGTAATGCCATCTGCACCAGCTGCCAAAGCAGCTTCTGCAGCCTCTTTCCATGTCAAATGCTGAGAATCCCAGCCACTGCGAATCTTTACGGTAACAGGAACGGAACCTGCCGCCGTTTTTACAGCTTTGACGATGGCATACAGACGGTCAGGTTCTTTCGTGAGCATACTTCCAGCTCCCGACTTTACGATTTTTGGAACAGGACAACCCCCGTTAATATCAATGACGCTACAGTGCGTCTGCTCCAGAACCAAAGGCACAGCACGAGCCATGACATCGGCATTGCCACCGAAAATTTGAACGGCATATTCCTTTTCAACGGGAGAGCGAGCCATAAGAGCTGCAGTCTTTTCAGATCCCCGCGTAAGAGCTTCTGCAGACACCATCTCTGTCGTGCAAAACGAAGCTCCGCATTCAATGCACAGTGAACGAAAAGCCCTGTCACTATAGCCTGCAATAGGCGCAAGAAACAGGTTTCCGCTTAACGAGAGGTGTCCAATTGATACAGGATGGTATAAATCCATTATTCTTCAGGCAGATTGAATATCTTGCAGCTGTTCTTCCACAGCTGTGCGCTTATTTTTTCCAAATCCATTTCCAACATATCTGCAAGGAATTTTGCAGTAGCAGGAAGATAGGCTGGCATCGTGCGTTTTTTTTCACGGTGTTCAGCAGGAATCATGAAAGGACTTTCAGTTTCGATGAGAATTCTGTCCAGCGGCAAGTTCAAAACTGTTTCATGCAGATTACGTGCATTGCGATACGTAAGGTTTCCTGCAAACGAGAAATAAACATCAAGTCCAGCATCAAGGCACATTTTTGCATAGGATGCATTTTCACTGTAACAATGGAATATGGCACCCTTTGCAGGAATCCTGTCCTTCAGGATTTCGAATATGTCTTTTCCGGCATCACGGTTATGGATAATGACCGGAAGTCCATGCTTCTGGGCAAGTTCCAGCTGCGTAATGAACAGTTCTATCTGGCTCCGCTTGTCACCGTACTGCTTTAAATAGTCCAAGCCTGTTTCCCCAATTGCAACGACGTTTGGAAGTTTTACGCTTTCTTCGATGGTCTTTATCCAGTCTGCTCCTGGAGAAGTCACTTCTGACGGTCCAACACCAACAGCATGATATATTCCTTTTTGAGATTTCAACATCGTATATTCTTTCTTAAAATCATGAAGACTATTGTTTATGCTAATGATGCGATTTACACCAGCATGTTTAGCTTTCTGAATAATACGTATCTGTTCTATAGGGTCATCACAAATCAACCCTATATGGGCATGAGTATCAAAAAATTGCATGGCTTTTCCTTAAAATCGAGTAGTAAAAACAGAATAGCTAACTTTTTTTTCTATTCTCCCGATAATAATAACATACCAAAACTTGCTAGTCAACTTTATTTTGAAAAATTGACATTCAATGTATACTATGATATAGTAGCAAAAGGATTTAAAACACTGGTTTTAAGGAGTTTCTTTTGGCCCGCTCACGCAGATATAAGAAATTTGAGAAGAATTTCGTTTCTCATATATTACAAGGATTAGGAAGTTTTTTTTCTGTCATAGGCACAGGCTGCAAGAACCTTATCCGACTTTTTGATGAAAAAATCACAATAATGATTGTACCTCATGCCAACAGCAAGGTCATCAACATCCAGACAAACATCTTCGCAATGATTATCGGAGCTGTCATTCTTGTAGGAATTACAGGCTCTTTCGTTTACTTCAACAAAAAAACAATATCAAGCACCATAGAAATCAGCAGGCTTCGCAAAGAAAACAGGGAAACATTGGCAAGCCTTGATGAACTTAGGGATGAAAACAACAACCTTCTGCAGGCTGCAAAACGATTCCAGTCATCACTGAGCCAGTCTCTTTCTTTGCTCGGCATAAATCAGAGTACATCTGTGAGCGGAACCAACAACAAAAACAGCGACTTGTCATCACTATTCAGCACACAGGACATCACCTCAGGAGCCTTAAAGGAAACATCTGATATCAAGCAGCTTACAGCATACCTTGAAGGTGCCGTACAGCCTGTTGAAGAAATAGGTGAAATGCTGAAAAACCAGGGAACACTCTTTACTGACATTCCAAATGTTTGGCCAGTAAAGAATGGCATTGGACACATTTCCATGGCATTCGGACAGAACATCCATCCAATCACACAGCAGTGGTACATCCACAAGGGATTGGATTTCAGTACATGGCGTTCTGGAGACCCTGTCATTGCAACTGCCAACGGGCAGGTTGTAACTGTCGGTTACGATGACAGCTTCGGCAACAATGTAATCATCAAGCACAAGCACGGCATTTATACACGATATGCCCATCTGGCAACCATCAGGGTGCACAAAGGAGATATGGTCACCCAAAGGCAAGTTATCGGTACAATCGGAAGCACTGGCATTGCAACAGGCCCACACCTGCATTATGAAGTCCATATCGGATCCAGTGTTGTAGACCCCGCAAAATACATTAACATAAAATAGCCAAATGTCATTATTCAACAGCGAAGATGTATCCATAAACAACGTAATCAGCAGCGGCTCTTCCGTAGCAGGAAACATAAAAATAAACGGATACATACATATTGACGGCGATCTTGAAGGCAATTTGGAGTGTTCTGGAAATGTTACCATTGGCCAGGATGCTAGAATCAGGGGAAATATTTCTGCAAAATCCATGACCATCGGAGGCATTGTATGCGGCAACTTGCATGCGCAGAATGCCATTCACCTGCTTTCAACCAGTGCTGTCATTGGTGACATACAAGCCCGCAAGTTGCAGGCAGACGAAAACGTCATCATACACGGGCATTGCATATGCATTTCTGAAGAAAATTCATACAACGAAGCACTGTCAAACTGGCAGAACACACAGGCTGTTACATCTAAAATTGTAAAGGTATAAGCCAATGGCAGTGGAATCTGTAAATCAGACTCAAAGCCTGTACTTTGCAGCAGTACAGACGGCAAAGCAGGAAGCTGTAAAATCCCAAAAAAAACAAAAAGCCGACAAACTAAAAGCAAAGATATTTTCTTCTGCCTTACAAAAATCGCAGGAAGAGTTTGAACTGCTGTCAGCTGGTTTTCCCAAAGAAATTGCAGGAATGTCCACAGAAGATGCCGTCATCTACCTGAAAGATGCTGCTGACATTGCATCTGAAACGCTTAAAGCCAATCAAATTCCGCAAAATTTCGCTGACTACAGAAAAAAAGTAAGTCAATTCATGCGATATGTCGTAAAAAACAACATTGAAATCAAGCACAAAATGAAATATCGGGCAAATACAAAGCGGCATCTACGGTTATCGCCCTATGTACAGGTAAACATAATAAACCAAAAGCTTGACGAAATGGCAAAATGGCTCATTTCATCGCACAAAGACACCCTTAGAATGCTTGCAAGAATTGATGAAATAAATGGACTGCTGGTAGACTTGCTGGCAACTTAACTGGTAAAATAATAAAACGCAAAAGGAATTTACTATATGTCAGACATATTTGAACAGGATATAAATCGAGACTCTGAAGATCTTGCAGACCTTGAAGATGACACCTTAGACGATGCAGACAACGAAGAGTATATTTTTCCAAAGAATCTCTATAAATTAAAGCTGGAATACTCAAGCGAAGGTATTTATGCAACTATTCCTTCATCCTTAAAAATAAAAACTGGTGACCATGTCATTATTCCCACACGGTATGGAAACGATTTGGCACTTAATTTGGGCAAGGCAGAAGTGCCAACGGGCATAAAGCCAAGTGATGTCGTGGAAGTCATTCGAATTGCTGACAACAAGGATCTGACACATGCAGAGGAGTTGGCAAAAAAAGAAAAAGAAGCATTCAAAACATTCAAGGAAAAGGTCGAAGCCCACAAGCTTGACATGAAACTCATTTCAGTACATTTCCTTGTAGGCGAGCAAAAGGTACTATTCTTCTTTTCAAGTGACAACAGAGTAGACTTTAGAGAACTTGTCAAAGATCTCGTAGCCGTATTCAAGATGAGAATTGAACTAAGACAGATTGGCGTGCGCGATGAAAGCCGCATTACAGGAGGTCTTGGAGTGTGCGGAAGACCATTTTGCTGCCATTCCGTCAACGACAAACTACCATCCGTCAGCATACGTATGGCAAAAGATCAGAATCTCAGCTTAAATTCCATGAAAATAAGCGGTCAGTGCGGAAGACTGCTATGCTGTCTCAGTTATGAACACAACTGGTACGAAGAAGCACGGAAAAAGCTTCCGTCAGAAGGAGTTAGAATTTATTACGACGATACCAATTTCAGAGTCACCGAAGTAAATCCTATTTCATCGATGGTAAAAATAACAGGCGAAGACGGCCGCATTCTGGAAATAAACGCCCACCGCTTTTCACGCGATGGAAACAAATGGAAAATAAACTGACATAAAAAACAGAGGGCACTAAACGTGCCCTCTACTTTCTAACAAATCTTTACCACAACGGAATCTTCCTTGCCTGTAAACGGAGTTTTATTAAAGTCTGCATAAAATTCAACAGAAGAAAATCCAGCCTCCAGTGCAAAGTTTTCGATTTCATCAGGCATAAGTGCATATATGGGAGTCTCTTTTTGGACAGGCAACATTTTTCCGTTCCCCGTTTCTACATTCTGCACGATAAAACAGGAATCCTCTCCAGATTTCCACACCTCAGAAAACAAACGTGCACGAATGCTTTCCCTGACAGGCAGGCTCAGCATCGAAACTGACCTGTTTTTAGAAAAGTTAGGAAGAGACAAGATAAAAAAACCGCCAGACGAAAGCAAATAGTTGCAGTCATGAAAAAACTTTTTTAAAAGTGTTCGGTCATGCATATACATAATGCGGTCATTCAAACAGGATATTATATTATAAAAACCTTTACCCAGAAATTTTGTCATATCCAAATATGACATTTCAAAAAAACGCACCGACATCAGTTGGTTTCGTCTCCGCAAATTTGCACAATATATAAGTTCAGGCTGTTCTTCAAGGCCTGTTACATCATGCCCAATCCGAGCAAGGTAGTTTTCAAAAAGACCGGTACCACAGTTCACATTTAAAAATTTTACAGGTGAAATACATCTGCTCATCAACTCATCATAAAAAAGCTTTTGAGAGTCAGTTACAGGAAATAGTTCATCGTAATATTCAACTAAATTTTGAATTAGAGACATATTCTTATTATATGTTCAAAGCACATAAATTGCAAATGATTTTACTATTACTTCGGAAATTAAAACCCGCAAACATCAAGCAGCTTGCTTAGTTATGTAG
>ERZ842401.555-NODE-555-length-54736-cov-11.305463_pt1 | contig 54736 bp, 39 predicted proteins | sample MGYA00521270_ERZ842401 | MGnify/ENA primary metagenome ERZ842401 (study PRJEB31892, sample SAMEA3878208) | bioreactor metagenome | biome: Moose rumen | place: Sweden | collected 2011-10 | study: EMG produced TPA metagenomics assembly of the PRJEB12797 data set... | reverse complement strand
ACGACTCGCTCTACCAGCTTGTCAGTGCGACAGGAAGCACTCGATACGAGCCTGTTGCTGGCGGAGCTGTGCCCGAGCATGAGAGCTCTTATACCCAAAGCTTTGCATTTGATATACGTATCCGTCAATTCTAGCCTAAATTATTCTACCCATTCACCTCGCATTTTAAAAGGGGTAATTTCAATGTTCCAGGGAAGCAGTTTATTCCAGTCTCCGTCGGTTTGGGCGTAAGGAGCCTTTTCAAAAATTCAATGCATTCGGCTTTTTAAATCGGCGTCTATGTCCGTCTGGTTTTCCAATCCGTACAGGCACAGCCTTATTCGACCTTTTTTCTCGATTCTATTATATGCGTGCAGCAGGGATTTTCAAGGGGATTGGTTGGAGGCAGGGCAGCAGTATTCCCTGCCTAAAAAATTTAGTTTTTTACAATGTGCCAGGAAGGCACTGACCGATATGCTTTAAGCATTCCGCCAGTGCTTTGTATGGTGCGGGTGCACCTTATTTCTTTGAATTCCAGTAGGCAGCATTCCAGCGGAGTTCGTTGCGGAACTGTGGAATAGTTGTATCATTATCGATGACTGCACATTCTATTCCTACCATTTCACACCAGTCACGTAGCATGTCTGTAGACACAATGTTGCTGAATGCCGTGTGGTGTCCGCCGCCTGCAAGAATCCATGCTTCTGCAGATGTTTGCAGGCTTGGATATGGCTTCCAAAGCATTCGTGCTACAGGCAGTTTTGGAAGTGGTGCTTCTGGTGGAATGACGTTGATTTCATTGACAACACAGCGGAACCTGTTGCCCATGTCAACAACAGCGGCAACAAGACCATTGCCTTCCAACGTGTTGAATACCATTCGTGCCGGAGGCTCCTTGTCGCCAATGCCAAGATGATGAACTTCGATTTTTGGTTTGGACACTGCAATTTCTGGGTCTACTTCGAGCATGTGGCTTCCCATGTTTGCTTCTTTTCCTGCCACAAGATTGTAGGTGTAGTCTTCCATAAATGCATTGCCTTTTTTTCCTTCAACAACAAGGCCATCTGTCATTGCCTTGAAAGTACGTACAAGACAGGACGTCTTCCAGTCTCCTTCTGCTCCGAATCCGTATCCGTCTGCAAGGAGCCTTTGGATTGCAAGACCCGGCAGCTGCTTCATGCCGTGCAAATCCTGGAAGTTTGTACACAGGGCTTTTCCGTTGTTGTCCTTAAGGAATTTGCGGAGGGCAATCTCAATCTTTGCCTGCTCCTTTATCTGTGCAATGACAAAATCTTTTTCAAATCCATTTCCGCAGTCATAGACAATTTCATATTTCTGATTGTATTCATCGTACAAAGCATCTACGTCTGCCTGAGATACATCGTTCATGTATGCAACTAGATCTCCGATTCCGTAGTACGGCACTGACCATCCAAACTGTATCATTGCTTCTACTTTGTCGCCATCCGTAACGGCAACTTCGCGCATATTGTCACCAAAGCGGAGGCACCGGAGTGTTTTTCCGTCTGCTACTGCACGTGCAACGCGCATCCAGTCTGCAATGCGTTTCTGTGTTGTTTCATTGTTCCAGTGCCCGACAATAACCTTGCGGGGAAGATCCATTCTGCTTGTTATGAATCCGAATTCGCGGTCTCCATGTGCACTCTGGTTTAAATTCATGAAGTCCATGTCCATTGTTGCGTATGGAATTTCTACATTAAACTGAGTGTTGAGTTGCAAAAGCGGTTTTTTGTATGCATTTAGTCCTGCTATCCACATCTTTGCAGGGCTGAATGTGTGCATCCAGCAAATGATGCCTGCGCATGTATCATCTGAGTTTGCCTGTTCAAGTGTTTTGTGAATTGATTCTGGAGTGAGAAGTGTTTCTTTCCATACCAGTTTGCATGGCAATCCTGCTTTTTTATTCAAAGATTCTACGATTTCCTTTGAATTTTTTGCGACCTGCTTCAGAGTTTCTTCTCCATACAGATCCTGACTGCCAGTGATGAACCAAAATTCATAATCTGCCAAATTCATATATGCCTCCTTAATAAAGCCTTATTTGCAGCGTTTCAGGGTATGCCTAAAAAGCGTGAACCTTAAACCTCATGACATTCCATGAGGCTGGACGTAAAGAAACGTGATATGTACCGTTGCTGCTTTCTATCAGTTTTGCAGGAACTGGTTTTACTGATTCTGGCAAGGTAAGGGAATTCTTTGCATTCAAGTCTGAGCCAAACAGTTCTGTCCGATAAAACATTTCTGTGTTTTCAAATGAAAGCAAATCTATTTCTGTTTCAGACACGTCTGTCTTGCTGGAATTTAATGCAAATACTGTTACTACATCAGCTTCTTCATCGTATACTGTAGAAAAAATGACTGCTGGAACTTCACCGTACTTTGCAGTCACTTTTTTTTCTGTCTTTACAACAGGATTTAATACTGTACCCCGTCCATATAATGATACGTCTTGGAACGGATAGTAAATGGTTTGTTTGAATGCACCTTTCCCCGGTTCTGTAAAGATTGGGGCAATGACGTTTACAAGCTGGGCAAGGCATGCTATGCGTACTCTGTCTGCATGATTAAGCAGTGTGATTGCCATTCCTCCGAAAACAAGTGCATCAAGCAGGGAATAATTGTCTTCAAGAATGCGAGGAGCTTCCTGCCATGGATGAGGTGTCTGCTTTTGTTGATACCATACATTCCACTCGTCAAATGAAAGGTACATAGTTTTATTGCTGCGCTTGAGAGCTTTTACATAATCACATGTAGCCGTACAGGTTGTAATGAACTGATCCATGTCATAGAAAGAAGCAAGAAAATCATCGTCATTACCATAGTTTTCAAAGTAACGGTGAATGGAAATGTAATCTGCCATGTCATAGGTATGTTCAAGGACAATCCTGTCCCATTCTGGATATGTTGGCATGGATGATGTTGCACTGCCGCATACGACTACTTTTATTGAATCGTCCGTCCATTTCATTATTTTTGCTGCTTCAAGAGCTTTTTTTCCGTAATCGTTTGCATCGAGATGGCATATCTGCCAAGGACCGTCCATCTCGTTTCCGATGCACCAGTACTTTATGTTGTATGGTTCTTTGTGACCGTTTTGAGCACGCAGGTCGCTCCAATAGGTTCCATCAGGAAAGTTGCAGTATTCAACAATGTCTCCAGCATCCTGCGGTGTACCAGTCCCCATGTTTACAGCCCCGAGAATCTGAGTTCCTGCTTTTTTCGTCCAGTCATAAAAGTCATCAATGCCTACTTGGTTCGTTTCAATGGTGTGCCATGCACGATCAAGCCTGACGGGGCGTTTGTTTCGGGGACCTATTCCATCTTTCCAGTTGTAACCGGAAAGAAAATTTCCGCCCGGATATCGAACGAGTGAAACATTTAAATCTTTAACCAGCTTTATGACATCTTTGCGAAAGCCCTGTTCATCTGCTTCTGGATGTCCTGGTTCATAAATGCCAGTGTATACAGCTCTTCCTAAATGTTCTATGAAAGAACTAAAAAGATTGTCATCTACTTTTCCTTTTGTAAAATCTTTTACAACCGTTACTTTTGTATTCATTCTTTAATCCTCTGTGCTAAAAGACTTCTTAAAGCCATTTATTTTTCCCTGGATAGGGGCATGTTGCTGACAGTATCTTTGCCCTGTATGCAACATACGAACCACATTCTGAACATAAGATTTCTGCCTGTAAGGATGAACATGAACGACAGGTTTCAATCCGTTTTTCATAGACATGATCGGGCGTAGTCACCCCGTCTACATGCACCATGTTTGCAATATCATGTTCAATCTTTTCCTTTGTGATACGAGTCTGTAATTCCCGTATCTCACATTCAGGACAAAATCGTCCACGCTGTGCTTCAAGCATATACTGTAACTGATGCAACGGCATGTGCTGGTACATGCACTGCAACAGTCTGCCTATCGATTATCTTTGACTCCAGCGTTTTTTCAGCAACTGCATCTCCGTTTTCAAATGTATTTATGGAGTTCATCTTTTCTCCTGTTATGACTGTTGCTTTTGCACAATCAATAGTACCCTTCAACTGTGCAAATCCTACTTCTATGTCTTTTGATTCTTTCACATCTGGATTTACAATTGTGACGAGATACTTTGTCTTGCCTGTTTTCTCGTCTTTCTTTTCTGATGCAGAGACGCTTAAACCAGGGACAACAATGTTTTTTTCATTCCTATCGTCATAAATGCCGGCACCCTGAGTTGCGAATGTTGTTCCCAAAAGCTGTGCATCTTGATGTTCTTTGTACATGTGAAATACATGCCATGTAGGAGTAAGGACTATCTTGTCTCCTTCGGTAAGAACCGGTGCCTGCAGAACGTTTACAGCCTGCGCTATGTTTGCAATGCGAACACGGTCAGAGTGATTGTTGAATATGTTTAGGTGAATGCCTGCAACTACTGCATCGCAGACAGAGTTCTGCTGATACAGGAAGCCGGGGTTTGTTCCGGACTCTGCTGCAAACCAGTTGCCCCATTCATCGACAACAAGCGCAACTTTTTTTTCAGGATCGTACTTGTCCATGATTTCTCCATGGCGGCGTACAAGTTCTTCCATGCGGAATGCGTTCTTCATTATTTTATACCAGCCTTCCGTATCAAAACCTGTGGATGACTTTTTGTTTTCCCATGAATCCTCATACGTATAATAGTGAAGGGAAAGTCCGTCCATGAGCTTTCCAGCATTGCTCATCAAGACGTCAGTCCAATTGTAGTCGTCTTCATTAGGTCCGCCTGCAATTTTAAAGATTTTATCATTGCCGTACTGTCGGACATATGTCTGGTAGCGTCTGTACTGATCGGCATAGAATTCTGGACGCATGTTGCCACCGCAACCCCAGTTTTCGTTGCCGACACCAAAGTAGGGGAGTTTCCATGCATCTTTGCGGCCATTGCTTGTACGTAAACGAGCCATAGGGCTTTCACCACTGAATGTCATGTATTCTATCCATTCATCCATTTCCTGCACGGAACCACTTCCTACATTACCACAGATGTATGGCTTGCATCCCAATTCATCGCAAAGTCCCATAAATTCATGAGTTCCAAAGCTGTTGTCTTCTACAACACCGCCCCAGTGGGTGTTTATCATTTTTTTTCTGTTTTCTTTTGGTCCGATTCCATCTTTCCAGTGATATTCATCGGCAAAGCATCCGCCCGGCCAGCGCAGGTTTGGAATGTCGATGTTCTTAAAAGCTTCTACAACAGCCCTGTTGTATCCATGAATGTTCGGAATGGGAGAATCTTTGCCTACCCAAAAACCACCGTAAATGCACCTTCCAAGATGTTCTGAAAAATGACCGTAGATGTCTCGGCTTATAACTGATTTCTTATCATTTGTATCAACAATAATTGTTTGTTTCATAAAAAACCTCTCATTTCGAGTCTCTAACCAAAAGTATATCACGGGTTTTTTATATTTACAACAAAAATATTTGATAAATATCTAAAAAAATAGTTATTTATGTTGCTAGTTGCAGTAAAACTGTATGCTGAAAAAACTGAAAAAGGGCCGCCCGTAAAAGAGCAGCCCTTTCAATTTTATTCGTCAAAGTAGGATCGAAGGATTATGCCCTGGTCATAGTTGCCGAATCCTTTTCCGAAAATGTTCAGACCTCCCATGTGTTCTGCATTTTCCTTTACTCCAAGCCTTACGCGGATGGAATGATGTTCTGCAATGTTAAGGTCATTCAGCTTTACGTCTGAAATTTTTACACCATCAACAAAGCTTCCTTCTGCGGTTACGGAAAAGTTTTTCAACAACCCGTATTGGGAACCTTCCAACTTCCACCACAGTGGGGTATATTTTCCGCGTTTGTCGCCAAAATCACCAGGTGACATCCATGTTCCAATTTCCACTTTGTTAATCCAAACTGTGATGTCAGAAGGCCAAACTGAATTGGTTCCTGGAGTTTCGGATGAAAGTTCTGCCGTAAGTTCCAGCTTTGCTAGTTTTTTTTGGTCGTACATGGTGTTGTTTGGAAATTTGTATTCTACACTTCCACTTCCAAACCAAAGCAGTCCAGCTTTCATTCGATCTGGGTTCAAGAATGAATCCTGAGTATCCAAAAATCCAATGATGCGCTCTGTAGAGCACAGTCCGCACGGGGCTGTAACGTTACAGTCCGTAAAAATGCCTATGGGCATTTCTATTTCAATGTAATTTTTTTCTGTATTCTGTTTTTCAGGAAACTGAATGAGAAGTTCTCTGAAAGACGGCTTGCACAGCTTTTGGTTTCCTTTTTTTGCCCGCACGGCTTCCGTATTTATGAGTCCTGCATTTTCAAGAATGGAAATGTGTGTTGCAACTGTTGACTGGGGGAGCGATAAAGCCTCTGCAATTTCGTTGATGTTCATCGTCTGCTTTCGAAGGATGTCAAGCATTTGAATGCGTGGCTCAGAAGCTAATGCCTTTAATTTTGCAATGTCTTCAAGAGGATTTATGATTAATGTTGATTCTGTTCCGTCCATGATTACTTCATTATAACGTTATTTATTGATATTGTCCATAAAAAACCGTATTAAAATAAAAACCGACTTGCAAATGCCATTGCAAGTCGGTGCGATAAAGGAGGTTAGCTTTATTTTTACATTACAACACAAAAATCCTATAGCAGCAGCGGATAAAGGTGTTGCCAAAGAGCAGTGGTTTGCTTTTCTATATCAAATAATGCACCATTTTTTTTCTGTTGTCAAGAAAAATATCAATAAAAATTAATATATATCAAATATTTTCTTGACAAAAATGAATTGTGTGAATTATCATGGACAGCATGAACATAACTGATATTACGGAACAAGATGAAAAGCATCCTCTTATTGAACAGAGGGCAGATCCTTATGTTTATTATCATACAGATGGATATTATTATTTTACTGCATCGTCTCCTGAATATGACAGAATAGAACTTCGCAGGGCTTGGTCGGTCAAGGCTCTTGCAGATGCCCAACCACTTACGATATGGAGAAAACATGCTGAAGGACCGATGAGTTGGCATATTTGGGCACCAGAGCTTCATTATATACATGGAAAGTGGTTCATTTATTTTGCTGCGGGACAATCAGAAGACCCTTGGTACATACGAACATGGATTTTGGAAAATGACAGTCCGGACCCTTTTTGTGGTGAATGGAAGGAAAAAGGCATGCTCATAGCTGAATGGGATTCATTCATGCTGGATGCTACTGTTTTTGAAAACGATGGAAAATGGTATGCTGTATGGGCACAGAAATCAAAGGAGCGTACTGAAAACTCCTCACTGTACATTGCAGAAATGATAACTCCTTATACATTGAAACTTCCTCAGACACTGTTGAGTCGTCCTGAGTATGACTGGGAGTGCAGGGGCTTTAAGGTAAATGAAGGTCCTTCGGTTTTAAAGAGGAACGGCAAGATATTTCTTACGTATTCTGCCAGTGCAACAGATGCTACATACTGCATGGGAATGCTTGTTGCAGATGCAAAGTCAAACTTGTTGGATGCCAGCTGTTGGAAAAAGGAAGCAACCCCTGTTTTGACTACAGATGAAAATGCTGGCATATATGGACCGGGACATAACAGCTTTACGACAAGCCGTGATGGCTCTCAGGATTATCTTGTCTATCATGCCCGTCCGTATGCAGAAGTGGATCTAGCATTTGCACTGTATGATCCAAACCGTCATGCATGGGTAAAGCGAATCCGTTACGATGACAGGGGATACCCTCTTTTTAAATAGCATCAATGGAAACTGCTTTTCCATAACGCAGATAATATAGATAGCAGTGTACATGTTGTTCTTGACACCCTGTCATTTGACAGATTGCCTGTTTGTAACATGCAATCTGGTCATAATAAACAGCAGGATCTATATGCGAATCTGTTTTATAGTCAACAATCGTATAGGTATCTGCATTCTTAAACACAAGGTCAATGGTTCCTTTTATAATGGTATTCTGATTTTCTTTTCTTATTCTGCTTCTGAATGCATATTCTGCTTTTTTCCATGAAGCATTCAATGCTTGTTTGCCCAGTTCCGATTCCTTAAACATCTGAGTCATTTGCTCGCATATTTTTTGTATGCGATTGATGTTTTCTGCTTTGTTTTCAAGACCCGCAAGATATTTTGCAGGAATACTGTTGTGAGTATTTTTGATTGCCTGTTCTAGATAATAGTGGGCAAGGGTTCCAAAATCATCGAAACCAAAATGCTTGCCACTCTGCAAGACGATTTCATCGATTTCTTTGTAAGGAACTGTTACCCCGCTCTCAGAACCTGTTGTTTTCGACTCTCTCTTTTCAAGCGAACTTGGAAGCAGGTACGGAGAATCAGGAATATCCATTTGAATGATGTTTGCATGGTCATATAGTTCTTTAGCCATGCTAATGCATGATGTTTTTGATTCTTTTGTGTTCTTCCGAATGGAAGAATTGTCAGAACCTTCTGTCCTGCTCATTGGCGGAATTTCTTCAAATGTAAATGGTTTGTCATTTGGGGACTGTTCGCTTTTGTAAAAGCTCAAAACACCGGACAATGCACTTAATAGGCTTGTCGGAATTTGTGCTTCCTTGCATTCTCCATTGTATTTTCCTGTAATGTACAATTCTTTTTCTGCACGGGTTAATGCAACATATAAAAGTCGCTTTAATTCTGCACCTTCCATTGCTGCATTGATGTTCTTTACTTTTGCGTAAAAAAAGTTTTCCTTTGACTCTGGAAATTTTTTTAACGGAGGAGTGTTGATGGAAATGCCGAAGTCTTTTGAGCAGTATACGGGAGAACTGTTTGTTTCCCTTTTTGATCCCTTATGGGTTCCGCATACAAAGACAACTGGAAATTCAAGCCCCTTGCTTTTGTGGATGGTAAGAATGTGAATGCTTTCTTCATGTTCCAAAGGAATGTCCATGTTGCTGAGTTTTTGAGATTCATCTTGATATGTTCGCATGTTGTCTACAAAGGTTGCAATGCTCATGGTCTGTTCGTCTGCTTGCCGTGCAAGCTCAAACATTCTGTCATACAGGTTTGCATACATTGAAACTGTTGTGTTCCACATTGTTTCGTATCTATAGCCAGCACCGTACCATAAGAAAGTCAGTAGAGAAGTAAGCTGTTCTGTTTTTGACCGATTGCACAATTCTATGTATACTGATTTTGCATGTTCATATCTTTTTGACGATGCTGGCTGCAGGATGTCTGTTGTGTCTGCAGCAAAAGGCTCTGCGTTTTGCACAAGAATTGCATTGGTTTCTTCAAATGAAAGATTTGCAAATGGAGATCGCAAAACTGTAGCGTATGAAAGACTGTCTGTCTTGTAGGCACATAACTTCAACATTGCAAAAATATCGTTGACAGGTCCGTCATTAAAGAAACCTGTTACAACTTCGCAGTTGTAAGAAACTCCTTCCTTTAAAAGCATACGTTCATACAATGGCTGTAATGAATAGTTTCGAAACAGAATTGCAATGTCACTCGGATTGTACTTTGCTTTTTTTTGTCCTGGTAGTGGAGTTAAAAGATCTTTTATTTTTTTTGCAACCCATATTGCCTCTGCTTCTTCATCTGATGCCTTTCCTTCTTCTGCTCTTTGATTTTTATTGTACAAGGCTACGTGAATGAGTTTTTCTTTATTATGATCATCTTTTTTTTCATCATAGTTGACTTTATGATATACGGCTTCGTATTCAGGAATAGCGACAGGATCCGTGGTGTCCTTAAAGAATACTGACGGTTGCGTTTGTTCCGTGTTGTCAGGATATGAAAAACCCCCGAAAATCGTGTTGAATGCACGAACGAGAGGCTTTTCCGAGCGGAAGTTTTCCTTTAATTCAAGGTTACCTTGTGCAAAATCTTTTGAAAGTCCTCTAAATACGGAAACGTCTGCACCTCTGAACCGGTAGATGCTCTGTTTTTCGTCACCGACAAAGAACAGCTTGTCTGGACTCAACTCGTTTACAGAAGGAACACCTTTTTCTTTGCGCTCTTGTTTTTCTGCAATCATAAAAAGCAAATCCCTCTGCATCATGTTGTTGTCCTGAAATTCATCAATCATGATGGCTTTGAACTTTTGCTTTTCCTGCTGTCGTATTTCAGGATAATCTCTAAGAATGCATTTGGCAAGCGATGAAACGTCATTGTATGAAAGAATGCCTGAGCTTCTTTTTGCATGAAGAATTTTATCTTGAAACTCCTTTAAAAGAGGTATGATTGCTTTTATGGTGCCATAGCCTGAAACGTACTGAACAAGAGAAATTAATGTAGAAAAGGTGTCCCTGAGTTCCTTAATCAGCCGTTTTATTTCATCGCAGCCTTTTGGTGTTCTGAGCGTCAATGATGTTACCCCTTGCATCATCGTAAGGAAAGACAGTTCCTGCTGGCAATCTTCATTTTCTATTTTCTGTTCCGTCAGACCTGTTGTTTCTGGCCAGTCTTGGTCAAGTGCTGTTCTGAGGTTTTGAATGAATGTACTATTCCTGTTGCCTTCAAAAGTGTTGAATTCTCCATTGAGCGAGTGCAGTAGGTCACATGCTTTTTTGTATTCTTTGTTCCAGCTTTTTATGATTTCCATTTTTTGCTTCTGATTGCAATCATCAAAGTCTATTGGTTCTGCAACGGTCGATTGTTCCAAAAGAGGGGTTACAAAGAGTTCGTTTGCAATGGTAGAGAAATTTTTCGTCTGCACCAAGGCTTTTATGGCCTTGTTGTCTCTGTGCTGCAGAATAAACGGAAGAGCCATGCTTTCGGCAGTTTCTTGTATGGCATCTTCGTCTTCTATAAAGTCTGGACTGATGCCGTAAAAGTGACATCCCTGTTTTGCAATTGATGCACAGTAGCTGTCAATGGTTTTTATGTTTGCCTTGTAAAAGTCGGTAACGCTTTCGGGAGCTTTTTCCTTGAGTGCCTTGTATATTCTTCCGTACATTTCCACGGTTGCTTTTTTTGTAAATGTCAAGGTGAGAATTTCTTCTACTTTGTATTTTTTGTCTACGACAAGATGAACGAATCGTTTCGAAAGTACACTTGTCTTGCCAGAACCTGCTCCCGCACTAACTACTGCATTTATGTCTATATCAATTGCTTTCTGCTGTGAAAGCGTCGGTTTCTTTTCGCCCATGTTCCATCTCCTTGTTTACCTATTGATTGCTTACTGTAAATGTTCTTCGGCATACCGATTTGTATGGGCATGCTTGACAAGTAGAAAAATCCTGATTGCGTGCATTGACACTGAAATCATACGTGGCAATTTTATTGCAATATTCATTCATCAATTCCAAAACCCTTTGCTTTGTGGGTTCAAAATCACAGGGGGCATCTTGCATTATCAAAGAACCAAAAACAGGAACAACTTCTGCATCTTTTATGCTGAAAAAAGCACCGTTTTCAACAGTCTTTCTGCGGCTCTTTTCTGCATTTTCCATCAGATACAGGTATACAGGCATCTGAAAGTCCGGAATGTACACATCATTATTGATATAGAATATGTCTTTGTGTATTGCAGCCTTGGAACTTTTGAAATCTATCAGAATGTATTCTGCTTCGTTCGGATCTTTTAAAAGGCAGTCTATTCTTCCTTCGCAGATATATGGCTTTCCTTCTGGTTCATACGAATAGTGAGACTCTACTTCTGCAATTTCACAGCTATTGAAGGCTTCTGAAAATTTCTGCACCGTATTGAGCATTGTCTGCGTTATAGCCTGTTGCGTTGTGAACATGAGTTGTTTTCCCAAGTGGCTGATTCTTTGTTCTTCAATGCCCCTGCCTATGCTGTCGTAGAGTATCTGTTTATATTCATCTGAAAGTCCATCTTCTGCAACTGCGAGTTTTTTGCCTTGCATTTTTAATGCCATGCAATAGAACTGCAATATTTTATGATACAAGTTTCCCATCGCAAAGGTGTCCATCAGCTCTGCTTCATTATTCTGCTGATCCAATTCAAGAACCTTTTCAAACAGCCATGCACGGGGACACGAAAAAAAACTTCTGAGAGTGGTGCTTGAAATATGAACCTTTGAATCTTTATATGCCTTTTTATCTATGCATGAATGCAGAAGCAACTTTGCCTCTTGAGTCGGTTCCGAAGATACCCCCTGTACCTGCTGCCAGTTGGTAAATCCTTTCTGTTGCATTGCAAATAAGTTTGTTGGAAAAACGGCGTCTGCCATGCTACTGTTCATGTTGTCGCTGGGAATTTGCTTTTCCAAGAACCAATCCTTTTCCTGAACATAGGAATCGGAATCCGCTGTTTTTTCATCTTCTATAAAATAACTGTGACTGAGGGAATAGCCTTTGAATGTCTTTGATGCCGATGTAAAGAGGATGTCTTCTTGTGCTGACATGGTATACAGCCGTATGAATAAGTCCGATACATTCGGATCCTCTGTGAATCCGAGTTTCTGGCGTTTGTCATCCCTCAAAAAAGCGAGCTGCTTGTAAAGGATTGAAAGCGATGCTTGGCTTGCATCTATGATGACGTGCACTTGAAAAGGTGCCACCGCTGCAAGTCTGTATGGCACTATTTGGATGCCCCTGTCCTTCTTTTGTGACAGATACATTTTCTGAGACAGGTAGTCAGTGAAGAAACTGAATGGAGATCGTATCGTGCAATCCGAAAAATCGTTTTCCAAGTCTATGAGGGTACTCAGTTCCGAAATGCAGCGACTGATAATCAAGTCGCTCTGTTCTGAACAGACTGCCATGTCAAAGAAATGTTGTTTGAATGAAAAATAGCCATCCCTTATTTTGGCAAAAGAATGTGCCTGTACAAATGTATTCAGATGTTTCCTTAAATGTTTGTAATACGTCTTTAACCGTTCTTCTGAAGGATTTTCGTCAAAGGCTTGTTCCCATACGTCAATCCGTTTATTGTTGTAATCGTAAGAACAAAGACAGTTATTTTCCCTGCCAAACTGTATCAAGGATTCATTCAATTGAGGTTCTTTCCACGGCAAATCCATGTTGAGCAGCAATTTTTTTATGCTGTCAAAAGAAAACTCCTGTACAATGCATTGACGTGCAAGCTCAAAAAAAATTCCTGCTCCAAAAGAAGACAATGGCTGTCCGTTTTTTAGGACATACGGAATTTCATATAGGGAAAGTTCTCTTGTTATGTACTGTTCATAGGTTTGAAGGTCGGGAACATTCAGAACCATGTCCGTCCATGGTACGTTTTTTTTGTCGTGCATCATTCTGAGGTATTGTGCTACATTTCTGAGTTCTGCACGAGAATTTTGGAACAGTCCTACATGGGGATGTTCTTCTTCTTTTTTGCTTAAATGAATCAGGTGAATGTCTGGGCTTGATTCAAGAAGTTCCTTGTACTCGAACCAGTCCATGAGTATTTCTGGATAAAACACGACGTATTCATTTCCGTTTGAATTGAACGGTGGTGTTTCCCATGCTGGGTCAAAGCAATTGTGTGCATCCAAAAATGTTTTGTACTGTGCGTACAGTTCAAGAAGGTCTTTGTCTTCTGCATCCGGCAGCAAGTGTTTTTCTTCAAAATGAGTTTTCCATTGCGATAATGATGGTAGCAGCGATGCAATGGTGTTTGCAAAGCCTTCTGCTTCTGATGCATATACATCGGCAACAATGTAATGAAGAAATGGATGTTCTGAATTTTTTTGTATGATGTGAGAAGCAAAAATTGAGCGCATGGCAGAGGGAATTGATTTTTTTGCCTGCTGCTGACTTCTAATGGACGAACCCTTGAAATCATCCCATGCAATAAACCTCTCCATGGCAACTGCGGAAACTCCACTTACGAGTGTTGCTCGGTCAGCCCAAAGGTCGGCTGAAATCTGTGTAGGAAACACGAAAATGACGTTTTCTTTTTTTATGTAGGTTTTTAAGGCATCTTCTATCTGTACATTTTGCATTGCTTTATTGTAGCATTTATATGCATTTCGTCAATAGAAAACGTTTTACATGCAAATTAGCAGAAAGCACCGTGAAGAAAAAATCTAAATAAAAATGCACCGACCTATACAACAACTGCACTTGAATCAGTTACCAAACAAATTTTGACATTTTTTAGATATTAAAACTTCTGTTTTATATACTTAACTCCGCCATTCGCATGCAATGACAAAATCTTCATTTGCATGGCTAGTCGGCGGAATTTCGAGCGATTGTATTCAATCAGAATTGAAATGTAGTCATTCATCATAATGTGGATTCTTTTTCGTATGCACAAATCATTTCCGTTACAGAAATATTTTATAGCGTATTGTCAAATTTTTGGGTGAAGATAGGTTTCTAATGTGAAACGTTTCTTTTTTTCATGTTGCTTGCGATTCGTTCGGTACAGCCTTCCGTCTCTTTTGCGGAAAGGAACTCATCCTTCAAGTTCTTCCCGCAGTACGTTCTCAATTGTCTGCCGCTGGTTCGGTGTAACAGTGGCCGTAAGCCTTGCCTTTACTTCAAGAATGAAAGTCTCCTTCAAATTGGTCTATAGGGAAATTGGCGGCAGCAATGCTTTAAGGATGTGTCAATGCCGTCATTGGCAGGCAGAAATGCAACTCGGCGGACTTCGTGAACATGCACACTGGATTTTGTGACGAAACGCAGTGGATTTTGCGATGAAACGCACTGGATTTTGTGACGAAATGCACTGGATTTTGCGACAAAACGCAGTGGATTTTGTGACGAAACGCACTGGATTTTGTGACGAAATGCACTGGATTTTGTGACGAAATGCACTGGATTTTGTGACGAAATGCACTGGATTTTGCGACAAAACGCAGTGGCCGTAATTATTGTGCGCACTGGCCGCAATGATTATGCGCAGTGGATTTTATGAGTCATGCAATGAGCCATGTTTGCAGTGTACATTTACGGCATTTTTTTTAAGTACCGTTCAATAAAACCGTCCGAAATTCCGCCGACTGGCCATGCAAATGGCGATTTGTCATTGTATGGAACAGGCGGACTTGGACGCAGAAAACAGGAGTTTGTATGCCCTGCCATCCATAATAGCTGTAGCTCATTTTATTTCCGTTTATGTCGGTCTTTGTTTACTTCTATTCTTTTAATTTGCTGTTTCATTATTGGAATCAGCCAATTTCCAGTAAATTGAAATTGGAAAAGATAGAATATAAATCTTTTTATTAAATCTTCCTTTAAATTAAATTTATTTGTTATTACAGTAAAGAATAAGATTACATATATAATAAAATTTGTTGATAAAGATATAAGAGAATCTCGAAAAATTGAAGTTTTTTGAGGTTTTCGAGACATACTAGAACATTTTTTTATGTGTATGGTATAATGAACCCCGTAGAAATTCTATTATAAGGAAAAATACATGAAGTTTGTCAGTACGAGAAATGATGAAAATATAGTAAGTTTCAGTGATGCTTTGTTGAACTGCATGCCGGCAGACGGAGGATTGTACGTTCCCTATGAATGCGAAGACCTTCGCAATTGGATTTTGTATGCAGACGAAAAGACTTCGTTTGCAAACCTTGCTGGAACATTGACTTCTGCACTCATCAATAAAGAATTTAGTCCTATCATTTGTGAAGCCATTGCCACCAGGGCATTCTATTTTGAGCCTGTAATCCGACAGTTGGATACAAATCTTTTCATCATGGAACTGTATCACGGACCTACGGGAACATTCAAAGATTTTGGTGTGTCATATCTGTCTGCGGCTCTTGAAACCGTCTTGCAGATGAATGGCGAAAAATCCATTCTGCTTGATGCAACGACCGGTGAGCTTGGAGCTTGCATGGCACAGGCTCTGCAGGGAAAAAAGCTTGTAAAAAGTGTTCTTCTTGCTCCAAAAGGCAAATTCCGTGGCATGGATGAAAGTTGCTTCATTTGGAACGGAGGCAATGTATATCCGATTGAAGTAGATGGTACTGAACAAGACTGTCACAACCTTATACGAAAAGTGTTCAATAATCAGGAATTGGTTAAGAAGTACCATTTGACAGTAGCGAATACGGCAAACATTGGGCGTCTTTTGCCACAGGCATTCTTTTACACATTTGCATTTTCCCGCATAAAGAAGCATGTATGTGGTGATATTTTTTATGCATTGCCAGTCGGCAATTACGGAAACCTTGTGTCGGGACTGTACAGCTGGAAGCTTGCATTGCCTGTGAATGGTTTTATTGTTCCGGTATCGGGCAATCTTTGTTTTGATGCAGAAGGAAGAGTCATGGTGATGGACAGCTTTGTTCCCTTGCAGGAACGTCTTCGGGCCGACCCAGCTGATCCTTCAAACTTGGAGCGCATGGAGCACATTTTCAAGGCAAATTCACTGTTGCTTCGCAGTTTCGTGTATCCTTCCAATGTGTCGGCAAATGCTACTGTAGAAGCCTGCAAGGAACTGTTTACAAAATACCATGTGTATGCAGATCAAGAAACATGCATGGCGTATGCTGCTGCAAAACTCCGTAAGGATGTTTTTGATGACGACGGTGCTGTTGTTCTTGTTGCACGAAATGATCCGTCTGCGGATGAATCTTTCATACAGCAGTGCATTGGAGAAGTTCCAGAACGGGAAGAATCTGTCATCAAGGCGTTTAAGCCGGTTCACCCTGGTAAACCGGCCATCTCGCCCGATGACTCAGATATTCTTATTTCTGTTCTGAATTCTCTGAATTTGCTTCGGATTTTTTAGATTTTCGAGTGGTTGTCTTTTTTACGGCCGTATCACTGGACTTCTTTGTACTGGAAGCTGTCTTTTTGGTGGCAGTTTTCCGTGCAGGAGTCTTCTTGATAGGCTGGAACATGGCAATGAAATTTTCGCACTTGTAGTTTGCGCTTTCATGTGCCGTTTTAAGAGTCCTGTACAGCTTGTAAATGTTTTCCCTCATGATGCGCGGGCTGTACATTGAAACTGATGCAAGAATGTACCAGAGTGTTTCTTCCATCTGTTCTTTGTTAAACCATCTTGTTCCGTTAAAGTCGTTTGCCCCTGTAAGAAGGTAAGACCTGTCTCCGTATGTCAGGTTCATTGCAACTTCGTATGTAGACTTTACATAGCTTGATACTCCAAAGTTCAGGCTGCGGATAGGCATTATCGTAAACAGTTTGAGGAATGTATCTTTTATTTTGTCTGTTCCCATTCCTGCCTTCATTATGCATTCCGTAAGTTTTCTGTTGTATCCCCATTTTATGCAGCAGTCCATGCCAGCCGAAGAAACAATTGCAAATCCTGAAAGAATCTCGGCAGAGTATTCATATTTGAGTAGTCCTTCGTAAATGTCATTGTCAAATGTTGCTTTTGAGGTTGACTTTGAAGTGCGGTACCGCGTTGTCGAAGAATCTGATATGACCTTTTCTGCTCCCTGTGCCGCAGCTGCAGAGGCAACAAGGAATTCTATTTGCTTGCAAAATGCTGCAAATCTTTGGCTTGGAGTAGCCTCGATGGATTTCTGCATCGTGCGGATTTCTTTTTGTGTTGTCTTTCGTTTCCGCGTCTTTTCTGCTGTTTCATCAGAAGCTACTGTATCTTTGTATTTTAATTCCTCTGCTGCAAATTCTGCTTCTGCCGTGTAATAGGCGAGTGCCTGCTCTTTGATGCTTGCAAGGTACTTGTCTATTTTAGGTAGTTCTGTTTTTTGTGCTGCAAGGACAGGAATCGGCGTAAACAGTGTATGAATAGTCATAAAGAACTCTGGTGTTGCAAATTTTTCCAAAGCGGCATACAAATCCTTGTAGCGGTATTCTTGCCATGCAACTTCAAGGTCTGGTACGCCTTTTCCGTTCAAAAGTTCATGGAGTTTTGCATATTTGCCTTCTGCGGTGTCTGTAACTTGCTGGACATCAAGATATACCTGATATTCAAAGCCGTTCAGTGAAACGTACATGCCCTGATTGATGATGTCATCACTCTTTCTGATGTACCACAATCCGCTTCGGTGCTCCCTGAATATACAGAAGTGGTTCTGTCCCGGCGTGAGCAGCAGGCCTTCGCCCAGAGACTTTGATTGCATTGTAACGTCATTTTCACCGCTGCCTGTTTTTACGGCGTAGTCACAGGACTGTCTAATCCAGCCGTCTGCACGTTCATACTTGTTGTTGTAGAATACGATGGTACGTTCTTTGCCTACTCCATTGGAGTAGGCAAAGATGTTTTCGTTGACTGTTCCGTTGTTCCAGACATCGTAGAACAGGAAGTTTTCTATCTGTGCAAAAAGGTAGCGTTTGTGCAGAAGTGGGAAAATGTCATGCCAGTGGCGGTGCACGAGGCCTTCATCGGGCTTTTCGTCTCGGTATGCTCGAGTATATTCCATGCCGTACTTTTCTTCAAAGCCCTCTATCTGTCCGTGTCCAAACATCGGAAGTCCGGGCATTGTTATCATGAGCGTACAGACCCCAAAGTACTTGTCCCCTTTGCCAAACTGTGCTACTGCAGTTTCTTCATCCGGGTTGTTCATAAAGTTTACAAACCGCTTTAGAATTTGAGGGTCAAACTTGATGGTGTTTTTTACTGTGTCGCGGTACTTTTGATTTTCTTCCTTCTTGAGCATGTTCATGAATGCCGAATTGTATACGCGGTGCATTCCCAGCGTTCTAGTAAAGTAACCTTCCATCATCCAGAATGCTTCTGCAAGGAGCAGAGTGTCTGGCATGTCCTGTGCACAACGGTCAACAACTTCGCGCCAAAATTCATTCGGAATTCTGTTTTCAAAATCTTCGGATGAAAGGGCATAGTGGCTACGGCTTGCAATGTCTCCTCCGTGACCGGGTTCAGGATACCACAGTCTGCGGATGTGCTTCTTTGCCAGAACCATGGCCGCATCAAAACGGATGATTGGAAAGTTTGCTGCTACTTTCATAATTTGCTGTATGACAGCTTCGCGGGCAGCAGGATTCAAAAAGTCTATCTGCGCCGTATCGTTCCAAGGCATTCCTGTGCCATCGTTTCCGTGATATATGTATGTAGTGTCGCCTGTGTAATTGTCTACGCGCTTAAAGCAGACGGCACAGTCTGTCTTTGAATAGTAGTGGTCTTCCAGATAGACTGATACTCTTCCGTCTTGGCACAGGTCTTCTCCATTAAAGGAGTACCCTGGAAACGGACAGTCTTTTGTGGTAATAAAGTAATCTGGATGTTCAATGACCCATTTGCCGTCCATGCCCGTATGGTTTGGAACCATGTCGCTTGCAAGGCGGATGCCGCGGCTCCAGCAGCGTCTTCGCAGGTTGTCAAGGGCATCCCAGCCGCCAAGGTTGTCTGCAATTTCATAATCAAGCAGGCTGTAGGCAGACGCTGCCGCTTCGGGATTCCCATTAATCTGCTTGATTCTTTTGCTGGCGTAGCTTCGCTGCCACAGTCCAATGAGCCACAGGCCTGTAAAACCTTCGTTTCTGAGCATATCAAGCTCTTCGTCTGGAATTTGGTCAAGGCGCGTTATATCCCTGTTGTATTTTTTTGAAAGCTGGAACAGCCAGACAAGCACTGTTTTTGCCATCAGAACGACCTTGGGCATCCAGTCGCGGTCAGGACTGAACCTCTCGTACTCCTGCATCAGGTTTTCATAGGAATAGGACGACAGTTCTACATCGCCTCCTGTTGTCGGATGCCATGCAGCCTTTTCTTCTTCGCTGATTGTGTCCATGCCTTCAAGGAGTCGCTTTAAAAGCCATTCTCCCAGCAAGTCTGCCCAATACTGGCGTATGTAGTCGAGCTGACCTTTCAACGATGTAGGAGAGGCTATGACAGGTTCTTTTAGCATGTTTATCAAGTCGTGGTTTTTAGGCCCAAAAACAGGCTGCGTCAAAAAGTATGCCTTTATTTGATTCCATGTCTTGATGTACATGGGGTTTGTCTTGAGCTTTGTATCGTCAAACAAAATCTGGAATGGATGGAATGCTGGATTTTCGTTTGCAAGGTGAAGCATGATGAGTTCTTCCAGAACCTGTTCGCGGTTGCTTCGTTCAAGGTTTGTTCCTGCGTCAAAGCATATTTTGTCAAGATATTCCTGATTCGTCAGTTTGCCCTGATAGACTGCAGTCGGAGGAAATTCATCCATGAATTGAAACAGCAGCGTATTTATGTTGTCTTTCCCAAAGTATGTATCCAAATCGCTCAAGAGGTTCTTAAAGGAATTTGCAGCCTTGTCCCGTCTAAACAGCATGCAGACATAATGGAAAATTTCGTCTATCAAGCCCATTGCATTCAGGCTGCCTGCCGACACTCTCTTTTCCTGTTCTCCGCGTTTGTCAAACAGTTCATTGAGTTTTGTCTGGAATTTTTGCACAGCCTTGAAATCTGCAAAAATGACGTTTCCGCTTGACGAGTAAAGTTTTTTGTCGAATTTGCACAGATCCCGAATGATTTTGCTGATATGAAATTCGTTATATGATATGTCCATTTTCTTATTCCCCCTTCGATTCTACATTGTCGTGGATTGCTGCAATTTCTTTTATTTTTTCTATGAGAACCTTGTCTTTTGCAAGTTCTTCTATGGAAACAGGCAACCTGTATGTCCAGTTGAATTCATTCACGGAACCAGGAACATTGATGCGTTCATCTTCCGGATTTTGCAGATAATATTTCTGTTGCAAAAACAGATAGTCCTGCAATGGATTTATGAACCAACTGCTGTTTGTCCGAGCCGAAGTTTTCAGGCAGAACAAGGCTGTCGATTCAGAAAAAGGCTCATCCCTTGTAGGAGCATCCTGCGAACCCACCATGGTCAGGTATGCTTCTACAGACTGCTTTTCAGTGTTCCACCACTGACGCAGCGTTGAACTGTCGTGTACAGATGTAGTTGTTACGCTTAAGGTTGGGTATTCTGCAAACGGTATGTACGGCTGCCCGTCTTTTTCCCATGCCCTGTTCCAGCGAACTACTTTGAGTGACAGGATGGAAAGCTGTTTCAGTACTTCAGGCATGCAATCAAGGTTTACGCCCAAATCTTCTGCACACGGAATCATTTTTGTTGCAGAACAGAGGGGCGTAAGTACGTCAAGAGCCTGTTTTTTCCACAACAGGTTTTCCTGCTGTGAAAGCTTGTCAAAAAGTTCTTTGAGTTTCTGCTGCTCTTCCCAGCTGAGTGATTGCCATGCCGATGACTGGGAATAGGAGTAGACTGGCGTAAAAGTATCGTTTTCTGCTGCAATCAGCGCTCTGTCCCTCCACTTTGACACCAGCGCATTTTTTACGGAGGCATCCTTTGTGCCATCGTCCGAAAAATGCTGTGCGTAAATCATGCTGTCGTAGGCAATGTCTTCCTTGAAATTCCACAGTTCTTCCGTTCCTACTCTGTCGCATATTTTTTGCAGCATGGAAATGGCTTCTTCGTGGTTCCATGTAATGTCTTCAATAAGCTTTGTCGGAATGTGGGGCTTTGACAGCCAGTGTATTCTGCCTGTGTCGAACCCTGCTTCTTCAAGCTGCTTTCTGGTAATGAAAGCACAAGGAGACGTGTGTCCAAGGAATGCAGATGTTTCCTTTTCACTCACTGACCATATTCTGAAAAAGCCGAGGATGTGGTCAATACGGAATGCATCATAATATTGAGCCGCTGTTTTTACGCGGTTTTTCCACCATGAAAATGAATCTTTTGCAATGTTGTCCCAGCGGTAGGTTGGAAATCCCCAGTTTTGACCCAAAGGCGTATCTCCGCTTGGAGGAGAACCTGCCCGCTGCTCTTGATTAAAGTATTCAGGCCATGCCCAGCAGTCAGCACTGTCTTCGTTCATCAAGATTGGAATGTCACCTTTGAGCGTTATGCCCAGAGTACGTACATAGTCAGCTGCTTCCTTGAACTGCTGAGATGCACGCAGCTGGCACCACACGAAAAAGTTGTGGCTTGCGAGCAGTGCCCGATTATTCCACCGTTGTTCAATCTGTTTTCGTGTAAATTTCTGGAGGGACTCGTCCCACTGCTTCCACGAAGCCTGCATTGCAGAGTCCTTCAAATCCTTGAACACGGCATAGTACGGAATCCAGTCGTTTTCGTGTGCAAAGCGGTCAAGCTCCATTTCGAATTTTGACACGGAATCCTTTCCTGCAGCTTTTTTTTCTTTTTTTTCTATGTAGTCATACAATATGTGAAGGAGCTGAGTTTTTTCGGTTAATAGTTTTTCATACTGAAATCTGCGTGCATATTTAAATTCATTCTTAAACGCTCTGTAGGCTGTTGCAAATTTTCTGCTTCCTTTGTATGCCGTACTGAATTCTGGCAGTGCGTTTATGCGTATGTACAGCGGATGCAGCGCGAAAGCAGAAAGCCCGGAGTATGGGGACGACTGCATTCCTGTATCATTGACAGGAAGAAGCTGGATTACACTGAAAGAACATTTCTTGCAAAAATCTGCAAAATCTTTCAAAGCCAAAAAATCACCAACCGCCTCACATTCTTTTGTGTATAATGCGGAAAGGGGGACAACAACACCTGTTTTTTTGTTCATAATCACAACAGTTTTATTGTATCATAAAATTTTTATATGAAAAGCAAAATTTAAAAAAAAATAACAAAATAAGGTAATTTTAATAAAATAAAACTGTGTCGTGAAAGCAATCCCACGAATTCCATGAGGTTTTCGTTTTGCTTTTTTGCTGGAAGAAAAAAACTGTGTTGACATCTGCAATGTAAATTCTTAAAATAATGCTATTATGGATAAACAGCCTCTTTCAATACGATATAAAGATATGTTTAAGCAGCTGGCGACAATGTCTCATGCTGCCGCAAAGATTGATGAAACAAATGTGTATCAGCCGGCAAATCTTGATACACGTCGCCTGATGGATCAGCTTGTCATGGAAAATCTGTTGCCAGAAAGTCATTTGGGGGGAGTTGAACATTTTGAATCCTTTTATGATCAAATTCAATCTGGAAAGAGTGGCCTTATTCTGATGGAACACTATTCCAACACGGATCTTCCTGTCTTATGCTACATGTTGGAACATTCTGGAAACGAAAAACTTGCATCACTGTCCAAAAACATTGTTGCAATTGCGGGAATGAAGCTGAATGAAGACAGTCCGATTGTTCGTTCTTTTGCAGAAAGTTTTACCCGTGTTGTCATTTATCCTACACGAAGCCTTACAAAGAATGAAAGAAATGCGGAATCAGAAGGCAAGGCCAAAGAAGAAGAACTGCGTGCCCGTAAAATAAACCTTGCTGCCATGCATGCCATGGACGACTGCAAAAAGAGGGGAGAAGTAATTCTGGTGTTCCCCTCTGGTACGCGGTATCGTCCGGGACATCCTGAAACGAAAAGAGGATTGCGTGAAATAGATAGCTATCTCCGTCTGTTTGACATTGTCATTTTGGTCAGCATCAACGGTTTGATGCTCGAATTGCAGGACGAAGACATGCTGCACGATTTAATTGCTCCTGCCAAAATGATTTGTTCGGCGAGTCCTGTCATTGAATGCAAGCCGTTCAGAAAGAACTTCATTGCATCTCTCCCCGAAGGCGAGGAGGATCCAAAGCAAAGGATGATAGACCATGTCATGGACATGCTTCAAAAGCAGCATGATGAGTATGAGCCAGAATTGAATCTACAGTAACTGACTGTAGGGAATGCCGCCCTACAGCTGTTTTTCTTCTTTCAAGATTTCTATGAGCGCGTCAAGCATCTCGCGCTTATAGTGAACATCTACGTTTTTTTCCATTTCTTGCATGATTATTTCTTTGCTGAGGGCTTTTCGGTATGGACGGTCTGTGTTCAGTGCGTCAAAAATGTCTGCACAGCTTATAATCATGGCTTCTTCAGGATATTCGCCTTCCTTCTTGTGATGATATCCTTTGCCGTTCAAGGTTTCGTGGTGATACCGTACATAATCTTTTACATCCTTAAAAAATGGATTGACCGAAAGAATCCTGTAGCCGATTTCGGTGTGGCTCTTGATGGCGTTGTATTCGTCATCGTTCAATTTTCCCGGTTTGTTGATGATTGCATCTGCTATGCCGATTTTACCAATGTCATGCAGCATTGCTGCATAGCGTATGTAATGAATTTTGTCTTCGGGGTAGCCAAGTTTTTTTGCAATGGCAACGGAATACTTTGTAACGCGTTCCGAATGACCTTCGGTATATGCATCCTTTGCTTCCAGAGCTCGTGTAAGTGATTCCACCATGTTGAAATTGCTTGCATCCAGCTTGGCGAACAACTGACGGTTTGAAATTTCACTTGCAATGAAAGCTGCTGCAATTTCGAGCATGTACCTGTGTTCAACGCTGAAAGACTTTTTGTTGTTTTGGCTCCGTATGAGCGTAATAACGCCGAATCGAGTCTTTTCATTGCCGAATGGAGCACTGATAAATGAACCGTCTATGAACTTTTCTTCACGCAAAATGGAGTATGACGGGTGCAGTACTCTGTTTGGAACAAAAATGGATTTTCCGCCTTCAAACACCTGTCCCGAAATTCCCTGGCCGGGGCGCAACTCCAAAACCGGTTGGTCAATGTTCTTGACCACAAATGGAGACAGAATGTTTCTGTCTTCATCGAATGCATAGGCAATTCCCTTGTCAAAATGAATCTGCGATGCAAGGTCTTCCAGCATTTCATCGTAGACTTTTTTCAGCGAGTCATGCCGTTGCAATACAAACGGATATTGTGTCATCTGCAGTAGTTCCCGCTGCCGTTTGTCGGCAATGGAAGCTGCATACAAATTGATTTTTAGCCTGGAAGCAAGATTTGTAAGGAAAGTAATGTTTTCCGCTGAAAATTCTATTTGTTCTGTTGGCTCTCCGTTTCCTTCTTTGCAAATCAGTATGAAGGCAAGTAAGTCAAATCCATGTACTATGGGAACTATTTCCTGTCCTTTATAAGCGGACTTCAGTATCTCTGCTATGATGGGATCCTCAATTTGAAAATCTGCAAAAAACTTTTGCAAGGAAATCGGTTCCGAAACCATAGAAAGGCATCCAATCAATATGGAGTCATCGGGAATGGAAATGACACCTTCTTTGTCAATTTCCCTGTATTCGTGATATTCCCGAGTATGGTAGAATATACGTGCAGAAATGTCTGGGATTGTTTGTTCTATGAGTGTGATGACAGACTGAATCAAACCGATGGTCGTTGTCCAGTTGTCCAGCGCATCCATGTTGAACTTTTCGTTCATAGAAGAAATGTTAAAATCCATGTCTATGTCTTCTGTTGCAATCGCTTCCATATATGATTTTATTATATAATACATATTGCAAAATAAAAAGCGTAAAAAAAATTATATTTTTTTTGCGCTTTTTATTGACAATTTTTTTCAACTGGTATAATATAAAGACAGCTTGTAAATAAGCTGATAAACTCTCTCCGATTTGTCCGAAAGGACAGTAAGTGCTAGGTGCTCACGCTTCTAGCACTTATCTTTTTTAAACGAATCCTTCCTTCCAATGCCAAACTGGTGTAGCAAGGCTATTGCTGAACGGTTGCTTTCTGTTGAAGTCTGGCAACCAGCTGGTGTCATCGCTCAGATCCTGATAAAACAGGTAATTGAAATCGTAGTCGTCAATCATGGCTCTGAGTTCTTTGTCTTCTTCTGCATTGACAAGTCTGTTTGGAAAAGCTGTAATGTGTGATGCATTGTGTTCCTGTGAAAACGGAACGGGAGTGTACTGGGACATGAGCGAAATGCAGCTTTTTGTGTCTGCGTGCTTTTTTAGCCAGTCGAGCGTCATTTTTGTATCAGTCATTCTTCCTGGCAAAAAGAGGTGTCTGATTATGACACCTGAAAGCATTTTCTCGCGTGTATCTCCGTTCTTTGTTTTTGTGGTAATGTGCATTGGGCTGGTGGAAATCATCCAGCGGATGGCTTTTTTTGCCACTGAAGGATAGTCTTCTGCCCCAAATAGCTCCTTGCTCATGAGGGGGTTGAGTGTTTTTAGGTCTGGCAGCCAAATGTCAACAAGTCCTTTCAGGAACTCAAGCGATTCGACACTTTCGTAGGCGCTTGAATTCCATGCAAAGGGAATGGTTACTCCGTTTTCTTTTGCATGTCGTATATATGCTGCAATGACAGGAATATGGTGGCTGCCGGTGATGAGGTTGATGTTTTCTGCACCTTTTTCTTGAAGCTTTTGGCACATGCGGGTGAATTCCTGCTGAGAGACTTCCGTTCCCATGCCTTGTTGCGAAATCTGGTAGTTCTGGCAGAATGAGCAGCGGAGCGTGCAGCCGGTAAAGAAAATGGTACCACTGCCGGAATGAACGGTTACGAGCGGTTCTTCTCCGAAATGCAGGCATGCTGTTGCAATTCTAACTTGTTCATATTCGCGGCAGAATCCTGTTTGCTTCGTTCTGTCTACGGCACATTGACGAGGGCACTGGATGCAGTGCATGTAGTTTTGTTCGTAAAGATTGTTGTTCATTGCTGTCAGAATGCCTTCTTGTCAAGAAAGAGTGCCATGAGGTCATTTAGTGTTTCTATGGGAATGTCCTCTGCTTCTGCATTTACTGCATCGCATAATGAATGCCAGTCGTCTGTAGTGAGAATGTCCGTGTATTCTGTTTCACCATCAAGAATTGCTTGCATTGCTGCAATTCGATTGATGTTGTCATCATAAGGTTCGTCCTGTATGTTCATGCTGGCGCGAACGTAGGTGTCGAGCCAGTAGTCTGCAAAAGACTGTGCAAGTGATGAAAGGTTTCTATTTGTTCGTGCGAAAAGGTCGGCAACCTGTTCGCAGACTTTTTCTCCGTCATAATTATTGTTGTGTTCCGCCCGGTAATGTTTTTTTACCTTCTCTATGTCGGAAACAAGTTTCTGTATGCTGTCCATATCAGCGCATTATATAGAAGATAATGCATTAAGGGAAGCCTTTGACGGATGAGTTGCTCTGTTTGAGTGTTGTCCAACATTTTTTAATGACCGAAGAGCCGCAACTCATGTTGATGATGAATGTTTCGCTCATTTATGTTGGTTCATATTGAAGCTTTTTGCAAAAAACTTCTTCGTGAGTTTTGAAATCCATTGATTGCTGTTCTTGGGTAACCATGGGTAAAAATGATTCCATTTTTTTATTCATGATGCAACTGAAAAAAAAGCTGTTTTGAGAGTGACGGTATGAATGCAAGAAATCTGTACGTGTTTTGCCATGGAATTCAGAAGATTTTATCTTGACAATTTCAGCTACTAAACTTAATATAAAAGGTATGGACTTAAGAACTGTTTTAACACTTGATACTGTAGATCTCCACTTGAAGGGAACTACAAAAGAAGAAATTATTGATGAATTGCTGGACGTTCTCGTAAAAGCAGGGAAAGTTACAGATAAAGAAGCTGCAAAAGAATGTGTGCTTGATCGTGAACGAAAAATGTCCACTGGTATGAAGCACGGTATTGCTATTCCTCACGGAAAGACCGATTCTGTTTCAGATTTGGTTGCTTGTATAGGAATTTCAGATAACCCTGTCGATTTTGACAGTCTTGATCAGGAACCGTGCCGTATATTCATTATGACGCTTTCACCTGTAAATAAAACAGGTCCTCATCTTCAGTTTTTGGCAGAAGTAAGTCTTTTGTTTAAGTCTGCCGACAAGCGTACTCAAATTCTTACTACACAAGATAAGGCCGAAGTCATTAAGGTTTTAACAGAATAGTTCATGAGCGTTGTTCAGAACCGTATGCGTTCTGAACGGGTTTATTCTGCTGTTCCTCTATTCATTATGTATAATTTTTTCGCAAAAAAAACTCTTCCGTGCGTGTTTGCACACTAAGGGAAGAGTTTTTGCTATTTTCAGAGATAAAAAAAAACGATATACTTGCCTTATGAAATTAGAAAAGCAATTTTTGTCAAAAAATAATATGCTGTATGCGCTTGATGGAACTGAGTGTTCTGTCATGAATAGTCCTGTTTTGAAGGGGACTGAGTGTTGCTCTGAAAAAGCAGCTCAGAATGCAGGTTTCTTTTCCTGTATTGAATTATGTTGGACTCAGGTTGGTTGTAATGAGGAAAGTTACAATGAAGAATTTCTTGCAGGCTTTCGAGACTATCTTAAGATTCTTGATGAAAAAAAATGCTTTGCATTTATTGTTCCAGTTGCAGACAAGCTTCCTGCATCTGAGGATGAAAAGGATGCCTTTGTTGCAAGCTTTAAACATTGTGCCCGCCGCATAAAGGACTGTTCGTCTGTCGTGGGGTTTGCACTGCCTGCTCCTGAAACAGGTGTTGACAGTGCGTTTTTTATGGACGAGTTGCGTCAAAAACATGGTCACTATGTTTTTTTTAGCAAGGATGATTCTATTCTTGCAGATTCCTCAGTTGTAAAATATTAAGGGAACCTCGAAAAAAAACTTTTTAAGTTTGTTCTCAATTTTTTATGCATGTAAATTTGAAATTTAAACTGTAAAAAAAACAATAAAACGAGAAAAAATGTAGTAAACCGCAAATATTTCAAAAATATGCTTGCCAAAAACAATGTTTTGTGACAAAATCGTGCCAATTACTTGATTTGGAGATACATAATGGATCCACAGAGAGAAAATTTGGTAAAAGTTGTTTTTGGCTCATTGTCTGTTTGTTTTTTTCTCATTGTCGCTTGTGTGAGTGTGTCCGTCTGTTTTCCTGCGGACAGTGAAAGTAATGTTGTTCCTCTTGTTTCAAAGATGTCCGGGGAATCCAAGGATGCTGGCTCAGAATCGTATTTACATGCAGACAAGGCTGTTTCAGATGGTTCTCTTTCTGCAGTAATGGAAAGTGAAAACGTGAATTCTTCTGAAAAAAATGCTACGGAGAACATCGATTTTGTTGCGGATTTGACAGGGGAAACCGATGTTGGAATGGAATTTGAGTTTCCTCTATCCCATGCAGATGTAGGCTTGGTTTTTTACCGCCAGCCACAGAGCAAGAGTGCTGTAGAATGGTTTTATACACAGGTTACAGGCAGTAGGGATGTTGCCATTGCAATTCTTGATGCAGCATCTGAGTTCAATATTTCTCCTGCACTTGCCTTTTCGCTGGCGTATGCAGAAAGCGTTTTTAAAATCAATGCAAAACATACGAATGTGAATGGTACGGTGGACAGAGGATTGTTTCAGTTGAACAGCGGTTCTTTTCCGAAATTGTCTGAAGAAGATTTTTATGATCCTCGCATTTCTGCCTATTATGGAATGTCTCATTTGAAGTACTGCATTGAAACTGCAGGTAATGAAATTGCAGGTCTTGCAATGTACAATGCCGGACGCAATAAGGTTCAGAGCAACAAGACTCCACAGACAACGTTGAACTATATTTCGGCTATAGAAGAATACAAGGCAAACCTTCAGGAAAAGTTTGCCTCAGAGTTGATTGCATTCTATTCAGGAAGCAACGACAATTATCTTGTGAAATATTAAGGAAACCTCTGAATTGAGCGGTTTCCCTACGTTTGTGTCTTGCCTAATTGCTTAGTCGCAGTTTTGAAATGATTGTGTAATAGGCTATGCATAAAGGAATTGCTGCAGCAAACCATGCCAATGGTTCTGCTGCACATATTCCTGCGAAACCCCAAAAAAGTGGTAGTGTAAACGATGCGGCCGTACGGGCAATCAGTTCGAATACGCCTCCCATCAATGGCCAAAAGCCCTTTCCTATGCTTTGAAGAATATTTCGATAAATGAATATGACAAACAGAACGGGAAAGAATATCGTTGTGATTTTCAGATATTCCCGTGCTGACAAGAGAATTTCGTTCCATGTGGTTTCATTCAGGGAATGTCTGTCAAGAAACAGCCCAACCAATTGATTGCTGAGTGAAAGTGCTAGGACTGCTGCGAGAACGGCAAAGGCAATGCTGATGATGATTGCTTTTGTTACACCTTCTTTTATGCGGTCAATTCGACCAGCCCCTAGATTTTGACCTCCGTAGTTTGCTATGGTAATGCCCATGACACCGGCGGCAACTGTGACAAGTTGTTCAACTTTTTGGGCTGCGGTGAATGCTGCTATTTTTGTAGAGCCGAACATGTTGAGTGCGCCTTCAAGGACGATTGTTCCTATTGCAGTGATGCTAAACTGAAAGCCCATGTTCATGCCGATGTTCAGGTGCTTGATGGCAAATGCCATGTCAGGGTCAAAGTGCTTTTTCTGTACGTGAAGAATCGGATATTTTATGATAATCCAGACGACTGACAGGATGCCGCTTGCAATGTTGGAAATGACAGTTGCCCATGCAGCACCTGCAATGCCCCAGTGACATGATGCAATGAACACAATGTCAAGTACAATGTTGAGGACTGATGCCATGAGGAGGAAGTACAAGGGAGTCTTGCTGTCGCCTACAGAACGCAGGATGCATGAACATCCATTGTACAGTACCATTGACGGAATGCCTGCAAAAATGACAAATATGTAGGAGAAGGACTGCTCCATAATGTCTTCTGGTGTGTGAATGAGCTTTAGAATCGGGCGGGTGAGCAGGCATGCTAGTATTGTTATGACAATGCCCATAATCAGATTCAGCTGGATGTTGATTGCCACCGAACGTTTTAGCCCCTCTGTGTCATGTGCACCGAAGCGTTGTGCTGTTACGACTGCAAAGCCGCTTGTCATGCCGTATAGAAACCCCAATACCAGAAAATTCATGGGACCTGTATTACCCACGGCTGCAAGGGCTTCCGGTCCTAAAAAACGCCCTACAATGATGGTGTCACACATGTTGTACAGTTGCTGAAACATGTTTCCGAGTAGTATGGGAAAAGAATAGAGCACCAACAGTTTGAATGGTTCTCCCGATGTCATGTCCATTCCAGATTTTTTAGAAGCATTCTTACTCATAGCGTTGTACTATATGTAATTTATGTTCTTTTATCAATAAGTCTTTTGTGAAAGATGTCAAAAATAAAAATAACAGTTCATTAATGATTTTTATATCGACTAAAGACAATTTTTTTACTATAGTATATAGTGTACTTAAGTTTTTTTGAGGTTGTATGAACGATAACGAAGATAAGCGCGATGATGAAAAAAAAAACGGAGAAAACGATCCGTATGGCTTTTTTAAATTATCAATAGACGAAAATGAAAAAAAGAAGGGAAATGGGGACAATAATTCTAACAAACCTCATTTTCCAATTGTGGTGTTTATTCTGATTGCAGTCTGTCTGTTCGGTTTCTTTAACCTGCTGTTTTCTTCAAAGCCTGACGACTTGATAGACTTTTCTGAATTCTGCAAATTGATAGAAGATGGCAAGATTGTCCGTGTAGAAATGAGTGACAATTATTTTTTAGGTTACGAAGAGTCTGCTACTGCGGCAGATGAGTCTCCGTTCAGTAAATACATGCAGATTTTTGGTTCTCAGAGTCAAAAAAAGAATGTGTACAGGACGACTGGCATAATCATGGAGAGTTTCCTGAATTTGCTTGATGAAAAAGGTGTTGACTATAAATTTGTAACGCGACAGAACGGCTATGTCTTGCAGGTTATCATGAATCTTGTGACAACGCTGGCTTTGATTGGATTTATGTACTGGCTGTTTTTCCGTAAGATGGGAAGTGGCTTGGGTGGTTCTATTTTTGGATCCGGTGGCGGAAGGTCAAAGGCTGTTGACGAGGGCAAGGTCAAAACGAGATTTGCTGATGTTGCTGGTGTTGATGAAGCAAAAGAAGAACTTGTGGAAGTCGTTGACTTTTTGAAAAGCCCCAAAAAATATACTGACATTGGTGGAAAAATTCCTAAGGGTGTACTGCTCGTTGGACCTCCGGGAACTGGTAAAACGCTTTTGGCTCGTGCTGTTGCAGGAGAAGCTGGAGTTCCATTCTTTCGGATAAGTGGCTCTGACTTTGTTGAAATGTTTGTTGGTGTAGGTGCAAGTCGCGTAAGGGATTTGTTCCGTACTGCACGCGAAAAAGCTCCCTGCATCATATTCATTGATGAACTTGATGCTATCGGTAAGAGCCGTGTAAACAATCTTGGCGGAAACGATGAACGTGAACAGACTTTGAATCAGTTGCTTGTTGAAATGGACGGTTTTGACAACGAAAAGGGACTTATTATCCTTGGAGCAACAAACCGTGCCGATATTCTTGATCCTGCACTGCTGCGTCCAGGTCGCTTTGACAGGCAAGTTCCTGTAGAACGTCCTGATGTAAAGGGTAGGGAAGAAATCCTTCGCATTCATGCAAAGAACGTCAAGCTTGATGATGATGTTGATTTTACATCTCTTGCTCATGGAACCATCGGCTTTGCAGGTGCAGATTTAGCCAATGTTGTGAACGAAGCTGCCTTGCTTGCTGTTCGTAATGGACACAAAAAAGTGACCATGATGGATTTCAATGATGCCATTGATAAAGTAAGCATTGGCTTGAAAAAGAAAAATCGCCGGGAAAACGAAAAGGAGCACAAGCTTGTTGCTGTTCATGAAAGTGGACATGCCCTTGTTGGTGCATTTACCCCTGATTATCCTCCTGTAAACAAGATAACGGTTGTTCCTCGTTCCCATGGTGTGGGCGGCTTTACTCAGTATCGTGAAGAAGAAGAAAAGAACTTTCAGACCAAAAAAGACCTTATCAATGAGATAGATACGCTTTTGGGTGGTCGTGCTGCAGAGGAAGTTGTGTTCGGTGAAATTTCCACCGGAGCTGCCAACGACATAGGACGTGCAACAGGCATCCTAAAAAGCATGATTTGTGACTATGGCATGAGCGAGCGGTTCAAGAACATGACGCTTGGCAAGGGTGGTCGTGGCTACAATGGTCCTCAGGAACCTGAACTTGTCAGGGAATTCAGTGAGGAAACTCAGAAATATATTGATGAAGAAATAGCCCGTATCCTTGATGAACGCTATTCCCATGTCCTTGCTGTGCTCAAGGAACATCGTTCCCTGCTTGACTATGTTACAGAACGTTTGATGGAAAAAGAAACGATTGAGGGCAAGGAATTTGAAGAAATTGTCAAGGCAGAAAGCCATTGCATGAAGCTTGAAGAAGAAGCTCAGAAAGAGCCTGTTCAAAATGAAGGAGAACAAGGTTCTTCTAAGACTGAAAAGCAGCCTGCAAAGGTCGGACGAAAAAAGAAGGAGGCAACTGTTGAGCCTGAAGAATCAGCAGTTGCTGATAAGCCTAAGAGACGGGGAAGACCTCCTAAAAAAGATAAAGGCAATCTCTAAATAAACTTGTTTGGTGGAGTTATGTCATCAAGAAAGAATTCTATCACTATTGTAAGGGCCGTGAGTGCCCTTTCAAATAGACTTGCTCGTTTTACTGCATCGAACCATAATGCAGAGCCTGTGCGTCCTTTGAGGGCTGATGAAATTCGCCAGAAAAAGGTTGATTATTTTGAAGAGGAATTCAAGCTTGCTGTGGCAGGAACATACCGCAAATATCGTTTTCCTTATAAATCTCTGGGAGCTGACTCTTCTGTGGCGGATTCCCTGACGAAAGATGAAGAGCGGTTGTTTTCTGCTTACAATCTTTTTAAGGCAGTAAAAGAAGCAAATGAACAGTTTTCCAAATATGAAACATTCATTGTTGATAATGTCATCACAACGCCCTTGACTGCAATGGAACAGTATACGACAGGAGATGAATTTGTTTATTTGCAGGCGTGGCTGTATTTTGAAAAGAAAATACGTGATTACATTCCTGTCATGAATACCGCTCCTGATGGAAGCTTCCGTTTGCAGTTTGTACCTGTGGCTGAGCATCGGTGGAATCATACTGATAAAGAAATATTTGCCATCATTCATCAGAATTTTTATCCTACGGAGCAACTGTAATCATGTCTTTTTACGATTTTTTTGATGTCGCTGTTGTCGGTGGTGGACATGCGGGCATTGAAGCTTCGCTTGCATGCGCTCGAATGGGATTAAAGACAGTTATTGTGACACAGACGATTGATTCCATTGGCAGAATGTCATGCAATCCTTCCATCGGGGGCATTGCAAAAGGAAATATTGTCCGTGAAATAGATGCATTGGGTGGCGAAATGGGTAAGTTGATAGACCATTCAATGATTCAATTCCGCCTGCTGAATCGCAGTAGAGGACCTGCTGTGCAGGCTCCTCGTTCCCAGGCCGATAAAATCGTGTATGCACAGCTTGCTCGAAAAACCCTTGAAACCACTGCAAACCTTAGTACCCTTATGGATACTGTTGTTGACATACTGACGGTTGCCAGCTCAGAACCTTTGCCTGCATCTTCTGACTCTGTCGCAGAATTAGGGTCTTTGCCAGGTGAAAAGAGAGGTTCTGCTTCGTATGAATTTGCAACGGAAGCTGCAAAAAGTGGAATGCGTCAGAAAGTCATTGGCATTGTAACAGAGCGAGGGCGCATTATTCCCGTTCGCTCGGTAGTACTTACTACGGGAACTTTTTTGGGCGGACGTATCTTCATAGGAGAATTTGATGCTCCCTGTGGGCGACTTGGTGAAGGCGGAGCTTTTGGTCTTACGGAAAGTCTTTCTCGTCTGGGGTTTACTACCGGTCGCCTAAAAACAGGTACGCCTCCGCGCATATTAAAACATACTGTTGATTTCAACCAGTTTGAACTGCAGGAAGGCGATTCCGAAGTCATTCCGTTCAGTTTTGACGATGAACGGGTAGACCGCCCCATGGTGCCGTGTCATTTAGTGTATACGAATGCAGAAACTCATAAAATTATACGTGAAAACATTGGCCGCTCACCTTTATATTCTGGTAAAATTCATGGTGTAGGTCCTCGTTACTGTCCTTCCATAGAAGATAAGGTTATGCGCTTTGCAGAACGAGAACGCCATCAGCTGTTTGTTGAGCCGGAAGGTCTGGAAACGGACGAAATCTATTTGAACGGTCTTTCCTCTTCATTGCCAGAAGAAGTTCAGGATGCCTTTTTGAGGACAATGCCCGGTTTTGAAAAATGTGTTGTGTCGCGTCCTGGCTATGCAGTTGAATATGATTATGTTGAACCTACACAATTGTTTCCTACATTGGAAACAAAACGGGTTGCAGGGCTTTTTAATGCCGGACAGATAAATGGTACGTCCGGATACGAAGAAGCTGCTGGACAGGGGCTTGTTGCTGGCATCAATGCTGGCTTGTATGCTCGTGCCCATGCTGCATTATGCGGTTCCTTGTGCTGTTCGGACAGTTCCCTTGGAGCAAGTCCTGCCAGTGCAGAAGACAATCATTTTCAACCTAAGCCGTTGTTTTCTGCCGAGGAAAAACGTTTTTTTGCAGATGTTTCGGCACGTGAAACAAAAGCTTTGACTGAAAAAATGTTGCATGCTCAGGCAGAAGGTGCTAAAAATCATTTTTATGACATTCCATCCTATGAACCGCTGATTCTTGGCAGGGATGAAGCTTATATTGGTGTTCTTATTGATGACTTGGTAACACTAGGTACAAAAGAACCGTACCGCATGTTTACGGCTCGTGCAGAATATCGCTTGAAGCTCCGTCATGATACGGCAGACCGCCGTTTGCGCGAAAAAGGCTATCGCGTTGGTTTGATTTCGCAATCTCAAATTGACACGTTGCATCGTAAATACGAACACGTTGCCGAAGCCCTTGAATTTATAACGAAACATCCTTCAACTGAAAATCCAGGACAGTTTTCTGAACAGGAATGGGAAGAAGCACAGGAAGATTATAAATATCGCTATTATATAGAAAAGCAGGATGCACGAGTTGCAAAAATGCACCGCATGGAAAACGCAAGGATTCCTGCGGATTTTGACTACAGCAAGATTGTTGCATTGAGTGCAGAAAGCCGTGGAAAACTTGAAACGGTTCGCCCCCTTACACTGGGACAGGCATCGCGCATCAGTGGCATACGCACAAGCGATATAATGCTGTTGATGGTCTATTTGCACTGATATACGATGTGTTGACTTGTTGATTATTTCACGAAATTAGTCCATACTCACTGTATGGAAACACGTAACATTTTTGAAAACCTCTCCTGTATTGATCACAGATATTCATTGTCAGAGGCCGATGCATTTGCAGGGCTTTCTGCATATATTTCAGAAGAAGCAAGCATCCGCTCCTGTGCAAAGTGTGAAGCAGCCCTTGTAAAGGCTCACCTGAAAGTTCGTGGACAGCTTACTGATGCAGTTGCCAAAAAGCTCGATGATGTAGCTGCTGGTATTGATCCTCAGGAAGTGTATGAGGAAGAAGAAAAGACCAAGCACAATATCCGTGCACTTGTCAATGTAATGAAGACCAAGGTTGATTCTGACATAGGTCCTCTTATTCATCTTGGTGCAACTTCCGTTGACATTCTTGATACTGCACTCAGCTGCCGCATGAGGGATGTTACGCAGCATGTCGTTCTTCCTGAACTTAAGAAGCTTGAAAACTATCTGTGCGACATTGCAGAACGTGAGTGTGCAACTCCTCAGGTAGGACGTACTCACGGACAACATGCCGTTCCTATCACTTTTGGGTGGAGCATTGCCGAATTTGTAAGCCGCCTTGGAAAGTCAATCCTAAAAATAGAAGAACTCAGCAATGACCTTGTTGGTAAACTGGCCGGTCCTGTCGGCTCTTACAACGGTCCTTCAATGATCGTAAAAGATCCAGAGGAACTCGAACGCATTTACACGGAATTCCTTGGGTTAAAGCCGAGCGAGTATTCAAATCAGCTTGTAGAGCCTGAGCATGTTCTGCGTCTTTTGCTTGAAATGAACGTTGCTTTCGGTATCATTGCAAATCTTGCCGATGACCTTAGAAACCTTCAGCGTTCCGAAATCGGCGAAGTTTTTGAATATTTTGCCTCTACACAAGTAGGCTCTTCTACCATGCCTCAGAAACGCAATCCCTGGAACAGCGAACATGTTAAGTCTTTGTGGAAGGCAATGTGCCCTCGGGTCATTACGTTCTATATGGATCAGATTTCTGAACACCAGAGGGATTTGACAAATTCTGCAAGCCAGCGTTTTATTGCTGATTATGTTTCTGGCTTTACCATGGCTGTAGCCCGCATGAACTCTGTCGTAAAAGGGCTTCAGGCAGACAAGGATGGCATGTCACGTAATCTTGAAAATGCAGGTGGAAAAGTAAAGGGCGGCGTTCTTGCAGAACCTGCCTATATTCTGCTTGGAGAGGCTGGATATAATGACGGTCACGAAATCATACGAAAGATTACGCTCGAAGCCGAAAAGACGGGAAAGACTTTCTTTGAGGTTTTGAAAACGCATGAAAAAGAATATAAAGACATTACGGCACAGCTTGAAAAGCTTGGTGTTGAAAATCCTGCAAACTTCTTTGAACATCCTTCGAATTACTGTGGACTTGCAGCTGTAAAGTCAAAGCGTCTTGCACAGAAATATAAGGAATTGATGAAATAAAATGAACAAGATTGGTTTTATTGGAATGGGAAACATGGCTCAGGCAATTGCCGGTGGCTTTATTGCTTCTGGCAAAATAAGCGGAACCAATGTATTTGCCTATGCTCCCAATCAGGAAAAACTTCGGAACAATGCCAAAAAGATTGGCTTTACGGCATTGCCATCTCTTGTACAGCTTTGTGAAGCGTGCGATACGGTGATTGTTGCCTGCAAGCCATATCAGATAAAGGATGTCCTTGCAGAATGTGACTCTGCATTGAAAGGCAAGGCGTTGCTTTCCGTTGCTGCAGGATGGGTGCATGCTACATTTCATGAAATACTGGGTAATGATGTCCGCATTCAGTGCATCATGCCGAATACTCCTGCTCTTGTGGGCGAGGGTGTCATGCTGTTTGAAAAGGAAACGTCGCTTGATGCAGACGAACTGGCTCAGGCAAAAGAATTGTTTGCAACTCTCGGCATTGTAGAAGAACTTCCGACAAACTTAATGGGCATTGGTGGAGCAATAAGCGGATGTGGTCCTGCTTTTATGGACATGATAATGGAAGCCTATGCTGACGCTGCTGTGAAATATGGAATTTCGCGCCCTGTAGCATACAAGCTTGTTGCTCAGACAATGCTTGGCAGTGCAAAACTGCAGCAGGTGACAGGCAGTCATCCTGGTGTCCTGAAAGATGCAGTCTGTTCTCCGAACGGCACTACCATTCGTGGCGTTGATACGCTTGAAAAAAACTGTCTTCGGGGTGCCCTTATTTCCAGCATCGACGCAATCATGGACTATAAGGCAAAGTAATATGGCAAAGACGGTGTATACGGCAGCCTTGGTCGGGTGCGGACGAATAGGGTATTCCCTCGGGCTAGACAAAAAAAGGGAGCAGCCCGCAAGCCATACCATGGCTTTGAACGGCAACGACCGCATAAAACTTATTGCAGGCTGTGATACGGATCCTGAAAAACTGAGGACATGGCATGCTGCAAACAAGGGCTGCAATGTCTTTACTTCCAGTACTGATCTGTATGCATCGTGCCATCCTGACATTATTACGGTTGCCGTCAATGAGGCTTTTCACAAGGAAGAAGCCCTGAAGGCAATGGCTGCCAAGCCGAAACTCTTGATTTTGGAAAAGCCAGTTGCCTTGAATACTGCCGAAGCACGGGAAATTGCAGCTCTTTCTGCCCGTACCTCCGTTCCCGTACTCATAAACCATGAACGGCGTTTTGCAGAAGACTACAAGCTTGCAAAAAAATATATGGAACAGATTGGAGAAATCCAATCCATTTCTGCTACACTATGCTCCAGCATGTGCGTGTATAACCCTGAAGAAGAATCAACGGGAGCATACAGCTTGATTCATGACGGAACTCACCTCGTGGATGCCGTTGAGTTTTTTTTGAATGATGCTCCTTTGGAACATCCTGTAGTGACAGGCATTTGGCGTGATGAAAATAAAGGTGTCCGCCAGATGAATGCTCACTTTACCACTGGAAAATGTCCTGATGTTTCAATTTCAATCAGTGGCAGGTCAAAATTTTTTAGCTTTGAAATCATCATTACTGGTACGCTTGGGCGGATATGCCTTGGCAACGGCTTTTTAAAGCTGTACAAACGGGGAGAATCTCCGTTTTATACTGGATTTTATTCCTTGCTGGCTGATAAAACCGTGCATGTTCCCAAACGAACCCTGTATTTTGCCAACATGGTGCAGAATGCCGTAGACTTTTTGGACGGAACAGCCGCATTGCTGTCTACCGTACAGATTGGACTTCAGGATCTTGCCGTGCTGGAAGAAATAAAATCTGTTTTGCTTTAATATTACTTGAATGCTGTTTGTGAGCGGTTCTTTCATGTTATTGACGATTCTTGTATATTCTTCTATTATATAACGATGAAAAAAATAATAACGTGTATAGCGGCTTGTGTTATGGTATCTGCCACAGCAATTGCTCAGTCAATTATGACAGCCAGTGATTTTTTTAAGTCTGTGAGCGATTATTATGGAACTATCCATGACTACGAAGCTGATGTCGATATAACCATTGGAAATTCTTCGGACATGCAGGGCAAGGCTAGCTTTAAGAGACCGGAAATGCTCCGCATTGATTTTTCCCAGCCAGCGGAACAGACTATTGTTTTTAGTGGGGATACATTGACTATCTACCTGCCTGCACCTTATTCTGCAATATTGCAGCAAACCGTGTCTGGCTCTGGGGCGGCATCGGCAACGCCAGAAGGCTTGGCTCTGATGCGCCGTTACTATACCATTTCGTATGAGAGTGGACAGGATCCTGTGCCTTTGGAAGAGGGAAGTTCTGAAATGGTGATCAATCTTGTGCTGAAAAGGCGTTCATCTTCAGAAGCTTTTTCGCAGATAAAGCTTTCCATAGATCCAACGAGTAAACTTATTCGCCGTGTCATCGCAGTTACTCCGTCTTCTCAGTCATATATTTTTTACTTTTCAAACTATCGTCTCAACACTGGCATGAGTGAGCAGCGATTCATTTACGATCCGCCTTCCTCGGCGAATAATTATAACAATTTCCTGTTTTCGGAGTGATGAGATATGGAAAGCTATGGAGATATTCTTCGTCAGGTACGTGAAGATAAAGGTTTGACCGTAACGGAAGTTGCAAAGGCTACCAGCATTTCAGAATCATACATCAAGGCCTTGGAAACCGAAGATGTGCAGGCTTTTCCCGGAGAAACCTATCTGATAGGTTTTTTGCGGAACTATTCAAACTATCTTGGCGCAGATACAGAAAGCCTCATAAAATATTACAATGCTGCTCAGCGGCAGGCATCTCCTGTTCCGAAAGAGCTTCTGGAAAAACATGCACCAAAGTTCGTAGTTCCTCTTATTATTACGATTTTTGCCATTCTGTTGGTTTCGTTCGGTTTCTTTATGTATTTTTATGTGCTTAAGGTTCCTGCACGTCAGGCTGAAAAGGCGCAGAAAGCGCTAGAAAGTACAAAAATTCATCAGTATGAGTTTTCCGGAGAAATTCAGAATGTGCGCCTGTATACTGGCGATCAAATATTGATTCCATCTGCCGATGGGCAAGGTAATGTCGTGCTGACTGTTGCCGATACAAAGGGGGCATTGGCAATTCTGACACCGTACGGAAGACAGGTCATTGAATTAAGCGAGGAACGAGGCATTGATGTCAATAACGACAATGCCCCTGAAATAATCCTGTATGTCAGCGACGTTGACGTAAAGGATGGTTCCCGCGGTGCAGAAGTCCGCATGCTTTCAGTTGGCAGCGGTTATGTTTCCTTTGTTGATGTTGAAAAGACAGCTGATGCTGTTGAAGAAACAAAAGCTGATGAAATTCCAGTTCGTGTTGAAAGCAACGGTGCAGACGGTGCAACAAAGCGTACTGTCATAAAGGAAGATACGAGGGCATATCCGTTTACGGTAAACATTACATTCCGTGGCTCCTGTGTTCTTCGATACCGTTCCGACCGAAAAGATACGGTAGAAGGATATTACACGACTGGTGATACCGTTACCGTTTCTTCGCAGAATGGATTTAGAATCTGGTCAAGCAACATTAATGTTATGAAGATACAGGTTATTGCAGGCTTGGGAACGTATGACATCAGTGTTGGCAAGGCTGGCGAAGTTGAAGTTGAAGATATAAAATGGGTTCGTGATTCTGACGGCATGTACCGTCTGGTGGTAGAAAAACTTGACTGACAAAACTTTTTTTTTAGATCAGCACGGATGTGCAAAAAATCAGGTAGATGGGGAATTGCTGATTTCCCGTCTGATAGCTTTGGGCATGATTCGTACAGAAGATGCTTCTAAGGCAGACCTTATCATCATAAATACTTGTGGCTTTATAGAAAGTGCAAAAAAAGAAAGCCTCGATGCCCTTATGCTGGCAAGAGATGTGTATCCTCATGCAAAGATTCTGTTGGCAGGATGCCTTGCTGAACGTTATGCCGATGTGTTCAAGACTGAATTGCCAGAGGCAGATGCTGTCTTTGGAAATGGCGATTTGACACAAATTGACGATACAGTTGCCTCTTTGTTTAGGGGGGAACGTCCTGTAGTTCGGCCTCCTCAGAAAGGTGTCTGCTGCGGTGACAGAAACGTTCTTTTGTCGTTTAAGGGAAGTGCTTTTGTAAAAATCACGGAAGGCTGTGACAATCGCTGTACATTCTGTGCAATTCCCCTCATTCGAGGTTGTTTGCGTTCCCGTAAGGCAGATGACATTGTAAACGAAATAAAATTGCTTGTTGAAAAAGGCGTTCATGAAATAAATCTGATAGGTCAGGATCTTGCTGCGTATGGGTGCGGAAAGGACGATGATGTTTTTTGTCGTGGTGAAAACTGGTACAATGCCATGTATCATGGACTTTCGAAACCTGTCATAGACGATTCTTCTTTTGCAAATGGAAAACAATCTCTGCTTGCAGAACTTGTTTCTAAAATTTCTTCTTTGAAAGGAAACTTTTGGATCCGTCTGCTGTACATTCATCCCGACCATTTTAATCCTGATATTCTTGTTGCAATGAAGAAGGATTCTCGGTTCCTTCCATATTTTGACATTCCGTTTCAGTCGGGTGATGATGGCATCATTCGGCTCATGAACAGAAAAGGTTCTTTTGATTCGTATGTCAATCTTGTGAACGTGATTCGCAAGGAATTTCCAGAAAGCTGCATCCGCACTACATTTCTTACTGGGTTTCCGGGAGAAACCGATGCAGCTGCAGAGAAAACTGCTCTGTTTCTGCAGGCAATTCAAAGCGACTGGTCTGGCTGTTTTCCATACAGCAGGGAAGAGGAAACTCCTGCCGACAAGATGAAGGGGCATGTTCCCAGAAAAATTGCCGAAAAGCGTGCATCACGTTTGGAACATTTGCAGTCTGCAATTACGGCAGAACGCTTAAAGACTAGAATTGGTAAAGAATACGATGTTCTCATAGAAGAAATTGTACAGAACGCAGAAGGTACTGACGAAGGTCTTGCCATCGGGCGAGCTTGGTTTGAAGCCCCCGAAGTGGACGGCAATGTTGTTGTCCGCTACGACCTTGATGATGCTGATGCCGTGCGTGCTGTTGTACCCGGTGCCATGGTAAAAGTCCGTGCCCTTGCTTCGTCTGCAGTAGACATTGATGGAGAATATATTGGACGCTGATTCATACATGGATGTCCTGAACCCTGAACAGAAAAATGCTGTTGTGCATGAGGGATCTCCACTCCTGATTCTTGCCGGTGCTGGTTCTGGAAAAACACGCGTTATTACAACGAAAATTGCGTATCTCATTTCTGAAAAACATGTTGACCCTTTTTCGATTCTTGCCGTAACGTTTACAAAAAAAGCTGCAAATGAAATGAAGGAGCGGGCTGTAGCGCTGGAAAATCGTGCACAGTATGCCCAGATACGGACTTTTCATTCATGGGGCTCCTATTTTTTGAGGACACATGCATTGGAAGCCGGAATTGACAAGAATTTTACGGTGTATGATGATGATGACATGACTACGCTGGTGAGCAAAGCTGTTCCTTCGCTTTCAAAACAGCAGGCATCTTTGGCAGCTCATAAAATTTCCCTTGCAAAAGATTATTGCTATACGCCCGAAAGTGAAGAACTGTACAAGATTTCTGAGGATCCTCAATTTCCTGCTCTATATGATGCATACGAAAAGCGGTTGCGCGAAACTGGTAATGTCGATTTCGGCGATTTGATTCTGCTTCCGTACTTAGTGCTTAAAGGCAATGATGCCATTCGCCATGAAATGCACCGACGGTACCGTGTCATCATGGTGGATGAGTATCAAGACTCGAATGTTGCCCAGTTCAAGTTGCTGCATGCCCTTTCTGGTGTTGATGAAGGCAATGGTTCGTATGTATGTGTGGTAGGAGATGATGACCAAAGCATTTACAAATTCCGTGGGGCAGACATTCATAATATTTTGAATTTTCAAAATCAGTTTCCAAACACAACGCTTGTCAGGTTGGAAACGAATTACCGCTCTTCATCTGAAATTCTTGCCTGTGCAGATTCAGTGGTAAAAAACAATGAAGGTCGTTTGGGAAAAACATTGGTTTCTGCACGGGGAACAGGAAAAAAGCCCACACTCGTTTTTTTGCCGACACAGGAAGATGAAACTCAGTTTTGTGCGGAAATGATTGAGCAGGCCCATGTAAAGGGAACTCCCTATTCGGATTGGGCAATTCTGTACAGGACAAATGCCCAGTCTCTCGGCTTTGAGTCGGAATTTCTGCACAGAAAGATTCCTTATGTTCTTGTCGGTTCTTTGAAATTTTACGAGCGTGAAGAAGTAAAGGATATTCTTGCATGGGTTTCGCTCATTGCAAATCCTCGCGATGAACTGGCGTTTCGACGCATTGTGAATAAACCTGCTCGCGGCATTGGAAATACCTCTCAGGATAAGATTGTTGCTGCAAGTGGCAGTTTGATTGATGGTACAGAAAAGTCTTTGCTTGACGGATGGCGCTCAATAAAACTGTCAAAAAAATGTGTGGAAGGTTTGACTGCATTTTGCGATGCTATTACGGAATGCCGCAGCATGCTTCGGGATGATGCAGCGGAAAAGCTGTCTCTGTTTATGGAAGCTGTCATCAAAAAGTCAGGCCTTGAAGAGCATTATGCTGCACAGGATGAAATTGCAGGAACTCAAAAGATTTCAAACCTTCAGGAGTTGATAAATACTGCCGTGCAATACTCTTGTTCCATGAAGGGGCTCCTTGATTTTATGGATCATGTGCAGCTTGACAGAACTCTTGAAAACGAAGACTCTGATTCAGTGCAAAAAGACAGTGTGACATTGATTACCCTGCACAACACAAAAGGTCTTGAGTTTTCCCGTGTCATCATTACTGGCATGGAAAGCGGCATTTTTCCCCGCGAAGATAAAAGCAGCGAAGAGCTGGAGGAAGAACGCCGACTGTTTTATGTGGGCATTACACGTGCCCAGAATGAATTGTATTTGACAAGCTGCGGTTTGCGGCGTTTGTATGGACGGACTAATTACATGAGTCCAAGTCCGTTTTTAAATGAAATAGACAAACAGCTTATTCGCGTAATCGGTGACAAGCCGTTTTCATTTTCAGCTGACAGTGCTGAAACTGATCCTGTCGTAAAAAGGTACAGAAAGGGTGTCCAAGTGTATCATGATGATTATGGTCATGGACACATTGTACATGCAGAAACTTCTGCCGAAGGGGAGTATGTGGTCAACGTAAAATTTGAAACAGGAAGCTTTGCAAAGTTCATGCCGAAGTATCAGGGCAATTCTTTGCTTGTTGAAGGTGATTTGTAGTGCGGTCGGGTGCTGTACACGAAAACTGCATTCATTGAAAGAAATGGAGGAAGCGTGAAAAAATCTATTGTTCTGTTTTTTGCTGTCGTGCCTTTCTTGTTCTCGCTATTGTCCTGCTCTCAGCCAGATGTTTACAAGACGAGGACGATTACTGTGAGTGGAACAGGAAGAGTCTTTGTGACTCCGGACAAGGCAACGGTAAACCTTGCCGTCATAACTCGCAATAACGATATACATGTTGCACAGAGAGAGAATTCTGCTACAATGGCCCGTGTGCAGGATGCCATTCTTGAAGAAGGAATTCCTGCAAATGATATTCAGACGTATGATTATGGAATATCTCAGGACTCGTATTGGAAAAATGACATTCGCGAGTATGGAAGATACAATGTGACCAACCGCATAAAAGTGAATGTGACTGATATTGACAAGGCAAGCAATGTTATTGATGTTGCGATAAAGAATGGTGCGACTGGTGTTGATTCTCTTTCGTTCAGTTATGAAGATGAGCCAAAAGCGGTGAAGCGCGCACGAATGCTTGCAATAGAGAATGCGAGGACAATAGCAGAAGAATCTGTGAAAGCTGCCGGAACAAAACTCGGCAAGGTTCTGGTGATTGGGGAGTGCACGGGTACTCACTCTCCATATATGATGCAGGTTGCTTCTAACAGTCTGTCACAAAGTTGGAATGATATGCCACCTGTATATGCAGGAATCGAAGGGGCTGAATCAAGTTCGACACCTCTCTCATCGGGCAGTAAAGAAATCAAAGTCATTGTTGACATTATGTATGAACTAAAATGAACCGCCTGCACTCATGGTTTATTGCCAGACTGTAATATGTAAACGAATCAAAATGAGCTTGTTTGATAGTGCCTGTTCATTTCCTTCATGAGGGCAAGGACTGACATTTTGTCATCGCTGGAAAGGCTGTTAAAACTGCTTACAAAATTCTGCAAATTGTAAAATTCATCCTTCTCCTTGTCATTTTTTCCAGTTATGAGAAATTCAACAGAAACGTGCAGGGTCTTTGCTATGATAAAGGCATTTGTTACTTTAGGCTCGACAGGCTTGCTTTTTAAGTAGGATTTTAATGTATTTTCACTGATTCCAGTTTTTTCTGACAGTTCTTTTATTGCAATTCCTTTACTCTCCATTAAAAAATGCAAATTATCCTTAAAATCCATTTTCCTAGTATAGTAAAAAATTATCCTAAACTACTTGCAAAAGTATAATAAATTATTATAAAATGTGTTCATCGGGTAAGATATTACTTTATAAATATGCTTTAAGAGTAAATTATTATATGAAAAACTGTTCTAATGTGACTAATTGTATAAAGGGTCTGGTATTTTCCAGCATTACCGTTCTGATTTTTATGTTTATGCAAAATCTGTTTGCCATACGCTCAACTCCTGTGTCCTCGTATAACTGGGGATTGGCAGGTCTGAAAGAACTTGATTATAATTCAACCCATATTCTTTTTTTGGGAACGAGTCACTGCTATTGCGGCGTTTCACCAATGGAGCTGTATGCGGAAGGAAAGATTCACTCCTATAATTTAGCTTCATCTGCACAGAATACTCCAATATCTTATTACATGCTTATGGAATTTTTAGAAAGGCAGACTCCAGATGTTGTTATAATGGATTCCAATGCACTCTTTGTAGACATTAATTATGGAATTGGTGTGCTACGTGACAGGATAGATAGGGTACTGAATGAGACCTCATTTAACAAAAATAAAATAAAACTTTGCATGGCGTACCCTTGTGACAGCTTTCAGGAAAAGATAAAAAGATTGTTTTGTCCGTTTTGGGCATGTCATTCAAGATGGAATATTTTGAGCGAAGATAATGGTAAGACATATTTTCCTACACGAGGATATATCTGTCTTACGAAGCATGTAGAAACAGAGAATGTAACGGCTCTCGATATTGATAGAGACATTTCGCTTTTAAAAGAACGTAATTATGTTTTAAAAGAATTATACCATGGCGGTATGCACCTGAGTTCCCAGTCCTACGCTCCCTTCTTAGATGAGATAGCTATGAGTGACTGGTCAAAAAAATACTTTGAAAGGATTGTTGAGGAGTGTCGTAAGAGAGACATACGGCTTGTCCTTATGAAAGTTCCGACAAGGAAGTTGATACAGTTCTGTCATTCTACATGGTGCAGGGAAAAATCAGAATATGTAAGAAGGCTTGCTGATGAATACGGTCTTGATTTTATCGATCTTGTTTATGATTTTGATCTTGGTATGGACTGGTCTACAGACAGTATGGATGGAGGATGCCATTTGAATTATCGTGGAGCGAAGAAAGTTTCCCGCTTCCTCGCAGATTATATAAAAAAGCATTATAGCCTTTCTGAAAAAAAAGATAACAAGATAGAACATGAATATCGGATGTGGGCTGATGCACAGAAAATCTTTGACCTTCAGACTGAGACATCCATTGAATCGTATGCCGAAATGCTGAGAGACTTTGACAATGCGGTAGCATTTTTTTCCATAAGGGATGGAAATCTGTATGCACCTGATGATAGGCTTCTTGCGGAGAAGTCCGTATTAAAGTCTTTTGGCTTTAGATCTGATTTTTCGGATACTGATTATTCGGATTCGTTCATTGGGGTTCTTGACGGTGGATCTCCTGTATATGAGTGTGTGTCAAACAGAGAGCAGGACTATGATTATGAAATAACTAAAGGCAAGGCTTTGCATATTACTTCAAGTGGTTTTTTGACTGGATCTGATGCAAGTATGCCTTATTCAATGAATGCAAAAGGGCTTAATATTGTTGTGTACGACATATCTTCTGGTTTGGAAATTGACAGTCTCTGCTACACACAAACAGAAGATGGTAGTTTCGGCATTGTGCATAATAATGATATTATTGGAGATTTATGTTTTGAATATCAAGCATACCTTGGGAGAATCTCTGGCTATGGTATACGTTAAGTTGATGTTTACTGACTTTTACTTTTTCTTTTTCCTTGCAGTATCCGTTCTTTTGTATTTCATCTTTCCGAAAAAAATGCGTTGGTATGTCTTGCTTACATCTAGCCTTGGATTCTATGTCACTTGGGGAAAGAAACGGCTTTTAATGGTTATTGTAGCAGGGCTGTTTTCTTATGTGTCTGCAATAATGATAGAGAAAAGTAAAAAGAAAAGTCTAAGAAGGTTGTGGTGCGGTCTTGGACTAATACTTGTGCTTTTAATGCTTTTCTACGCAAAAATCGGTAATTCACTTTTTGAAAGCAAATTTGTGATAGTGCCATTAGGAATATCGTATTATACATTTTCACTTATAAGCTATCTTCTTGATGTGTACTGGAAAAAGCAGCATGCAGAAAAAAATGTTTTAAAGCATTTTCTGTTCATATTATACTTTCCAAAGATTTTGGAAGGCCCCATTGAAAAAGAGCGCAATCTTTTGCCAAAGCTTGTCGAAGGTCATGATTTTGATTACCAAAGATTTTGTTTTGGCTTGCAGCTCATAATCTACGGACTATTCAAAAAGCTTGTAATTGCAGAACGCCTTTGCATCCTGACGGGTAATATCTTTTGTAGGGATTTTTGGAATGTGCATTCTGGAAGCATCATTGTACTTGGTGCAGTGCTGAGGGCATTTGAATTGTATATGGATTTTTCAGGCTGTATGGACATGGCATGCGGCATGTCTGAACTTTTTGGCATATCATTGACAAAGAATTTTAATCTGCCATTCTTTTCAAAGACTGCTGCGGAATTTTGGCGCAGGTGGCACATTACGCTCAATTCGTTCTTTAAGGATTATGTTTACATGCCCATTGTCATAAATCCCCATCTGATACAGTTTTCGGCAAAAGTTCGGAAATTATGTGGAAAGCGGGCTGGAAAAGCTGTCATGACCGTTGTCCCCCTCTATGTCATCTGGATTTTAACAGGTTTGTGGCACGGGGATGGAAAGAAATTTATTGTGTGGGGGCTGTATTGGGGAACAGTCATGGCTTTTTCCGCGGTGTTTGAACCAGAATTAAAACAGCTTGCATGGCTGTGCAGGATTGATACAGATTCCCACGGATGGAAAGTGTTTCAGATGATTCGCACATTTTGCCTGTTTGCATTCGGAAGGCTGATTACAGCCCATCATTTTAGGCATGCCCTAAGGCGTATCGCCTCTGACTTTTGTGTGAACAATCTGTTTGATGGAACGATTTTTACACTCGGTCTTGATGCCGCCAATTTTTTTGTCATGGCAGCAGGACTTTTGATTGTGTGGAAGATAAGCCTGTGTCAGAATACTTGCAGTGTACGTGAAAAAGTTGCCGGATATTCCATTGTAATGCGATGGAGCCTGTATCTTGGTGCGTTTTTTACTGTACTGATTTTTGGCATGTATGGCCCGGGCTATAATCCATCTGATTTTGAATACGTAATTTTTTAGGGGTTCGACTGTGAAAGAAGAGGTATTAAGAGTTTTAAGAGAAGAATGTCCGGATATTGATTTTAATTCATCAAACGCACTGGTGGATGACGGCATTCTGGATTCCCTTGCTATAACTGGTATCATTGCTGCCTTGACGACTGAGTTTGGCGTAGCCATTCCGTATGAAGAAATTACCGAAGAAAACTTTAATTCTTTGGATGCCATTGCCAATCTGTTGGAAAAACTGAAAGATGCTGCATGTTGATTTTACGTCGGAGAAAGCACTGGTGAATTCCATTGTAGAAGCTATCTATCATCATTCTGTATGTCATGACAAAGTATGTCTCATTGACAGGAACACAAAGTTGACATACAGCGAACTTTTTAAAAAGTCTTTGCAATTGGCAGAAGTTTTTACAGAAATGGGGCTGCATGAAAAAGATGCCTTTGTGTTTGAAAATACGCAGGATTCTTCCTTTTTTATTGTAGAATGTGCTGTTCATATATGTGGTGCGGTATTTGTTCCCGTGGAAAAAAATGCTACGGAAGAAAAGATCCTGCATGTTTCCAAAGCTTGTAAGGCAAAATATATCATAGCAAAAAAGATCGGGTTATCTCTGGAAGTTCTTTTTGAAAAAGCACAAGCAAAAGGTGGTCTTTCTGGTTTTCCTTTTCCTTCCCCAGACTCTGTTTCTGAAATTCTGTTTACGACAGGGACTACAGGAAAGCAGAAAGGAGTTGTGCTCACGCATGAAAGTTCTTGCACCTTGGCACAGAATGTAATAGAAGGCGTAGGCATGAAAGAAGATAATGTGGAAATGATACCGTCTCCGCTCAATCATTCGCATGGGCTTCGGAGTTGCTATGCGAATTTCTACAGGGGAGCAACCGTCATATTGCAAAATGGGCTGCTCAACCTTCAAAAGTTTTTTGAATCCATTGAACAGAACGGCGTTACATCTATGGATTTGATTCCATCTGCTCTTTCACTCATTTTGAAAAATTCAGACAATCAATTGGGGGCATATAAAAACCAACTTAGGTATGTTCAGTTTGGTGCTGCTCCCTTGCTTGATGCAGACAAAGAAAAACTGCTCGACTTGCTGCCGGATACCCGGCTGTACAATTTTTATGGAAGCACAGAGAGCGGGCGCATTATTGTGTACGACTTTAACTGTAGCAATCCCAAGAAAAACTGCATTGGGAAACCCGTATCCAATGCAAGAATTTGCATATTGGATGACAATTTGCACGAGATAGATTCTTCTAAAGATAATACTGGGGTGCTTGCAAGCATCGGCCGCATGAATATGAAATGCTATCTTGATGATGAGCAGGAAACTGCAAAGGTTGTTAAAGATGGAATGTTCGTTACGCATGATGAAGTGTATATAGATTCAGATGGCGACATCATCCTTTTGGGGCGAAAAGATGACATTATCAATTCTGGAGGCTATAAGATTTCACCGGCAGATGTGGAAGAAAACGTACTTGCAATAAACGGCATAGTTGATGCCATTTGCATTGCAGAACCTCATGAACGCATGGGAAGCGTTCCTGCTGTTCTTGCTGTACGTTCTTTGGGGTCTGAACTTACGCAGACAGATGTCTTGAAAATTTTAAGGGAAAAACTAGAACCGTTCATGATACCGCATCGAGTGGAATTTGTAGAGTCGGTTGAACGCACATACAATGGAAAGCTGAACAGAAAATTTTATAAAAACTATTTTACAGGAGAAAAATCATGAAAAAGGCTGCATCAATTTTAACGCTTTGGCTGCTTGTTACTGTACTGACAGCTTGCACCAAGCCTGCTAAAAATGGATCGGAAGCACAGTCAGAGGTACTTAATATTGCATATCAGTATGGTCTGGCGTATGCCCCTGCCGTAATATGTCAGGAACTGGGATTGGTGGAAAAAGTGTATGCTTCAACCGCTGGAAAAAATGTAACCGTCCAATGGCATCAGATGAGTTCTGGTGCAGATATCAACACGGGCATAGCATCAGGGAGCATTGATGCTGGGTTCATGGGTGTTGCTCCAGCTGTGACAGGCATAACAAAAAAAGTGGGCTACAAAATATGCACCAACTTGTCAGGGCAAAAGCATGGCATTATGACGAATGATGGTTCTGTGCATGAACTTGGTGATATTATCGGAACTAACAGGCAGGTTGCTCTTGTAAACATAGGCTCCATTCAGCATATCCTTCTTGCAAAGGCTTTGGCTGATAACGGTTATGATGCACATGCACTTGACAGTAATATTGTTGCGATGAAGCACCCCGATGGAATGACTGCATTGGAAACGGGGAATGTTTCCTGCCATTTGACGACAAGCCCTTATATTTATCGTGAAATGGAAAATCCTGCTCTGCATGAACTGCATGAAGTTTCTGATGCATGGGGAAGCGACAGCTCCTTCATTGTGGGGGTTGCATCCGAAAAAATATATAATGGCAACAGAGACTTGTATGATGCCCTCTGCATGGCGCTTGGGCAGGCAATTGATGAAATTGTGGGCAATACTGAATCAGCTGCATCCATTACCAGCAAGTATGATGGAAATAGTGTGACTGATGAAATTCTCCTTTTGCAAAAGGGAACGTATTCTACGGCAACAAAAGATTTGCTTTCATTGGCTCAGTTCATGTATGAGAATGGATTTATTTCAACACAAATACATTCCTATTCTGAGCTGGTGTTTGACAATGTAACTGGAAACTAGCACGAGGACTGGTATGGGTGCAGAAGAAAAGCAGCTGGTTCATGCAAAAGTCGTTCAGGTAATCTTTATCGTAGCCCTTCTTGTTTTTTGGGAATATGCAGCAAAGAATGGAACTTTTGGCAGCCGATTAGTCTTTCCTGCTTTGGAAGATATAGGATTTGCTTTTGTACGTAATTTCACACAAGGATATGCAGGAACTTCGTTGTGGGTATATATACGCAATTCTCTTTTGCTTTTGTTGGAGGGACTTTTTATTGGCATCCTGCTTTCCTGCATTTTTTCTGGGCTTGCTGTATTGTGTAAGGAAGTGTTTTCTGTGTATAACCTTCTTGTTTCTGTCTTTGACTTGTTGCCTGGCATAGCCCTGCTTCCTGTAATCATCATTATATGTGGCGTTAAGCGCGAAGTCATTGTATTCCTTGTCGTACATGCGGTTCTGTGGCCTATGTCAAGGAATGTGCTTGATGGATTTAAGGCTGTTCCCAAAATATATGTAGAGGCAGGCAGGAATATCGGGCTAAAAGGTATCAGGCTTCTGTCTGGCGTGTATCTTCCGGCTTCAATGTCATACATTGTCTCTGGACTTAAAGTTGCATGGGCACGGGCGTGGAGAGGTCTAATCAGTGCCGAAATGATATTCGGAATAGCTTCTTGTCCGGGACTTGGGCTGTTTATAAACCAGATGCGGACAAATATGAATAATGCTGAAATGTATGCAACATTGGTGGTCATCATAATCATTGGGGTGATTGTGCAATACGGCATTCTTGAACCGATCGAAACTCATACGGTAAAAAAATGGGGAATGGTGAGATGAATGCGCCACTTTTAGAGATAAGGCATCTGACAAAATCCTTCTTCAATCAACAGCAAGAGCATGTCGTTTTAAAAGATTTTTCTTTGAATGTCGAAAAGAATGAATTTTTGTGCATACTTGGACCTTCGGGGTGTGGAAAGACAACTCTGCTACGATGCATCGCTGGTTTTGAATCCTATGCAGGGGATATTGCTGTTGCTGGAGAAAAAAAGAAAGGTCCGGGGTCAGACCGCATTATGGTTTTTCAGGACTTTAACCAGTTGTTTCCATGGAAAACGATTGAACAGAATGTACAGTATCCGTTGAATATACAGGGAATAAAGAATAGGGCATTAGTCAATGAGCTCGTTTTTGAGTCCTTGAAAAAAGTTCGTCTCGAGCAGTATGCAAACTATTATCCGCATCAGTTGTCAGGGGGAATGAAGCAGAGGGTTTCAATTGCAAAGGCTATTGCCCTAAAGCCAAAGATTATATTGATGGATGAGCCGTTCGCAGCTCTTGATGCTATGACTCGCAGACAGTTACAGGCGGAAATGAATGCAATTTCTGAAGATGAAGGTTGCACTGTTATTTTCATTACCCACAATATTCAGGAAGCAATAATTCTTGGAACGCGCATCCTTGTTCTTGCGAAAGGAGGCTCTGTTGTTTTTGATGAGAAAAATGTTATTTCAAAGCCAGTTACTCCAGCATCAGCGGAATACGGTGCATTGTGGCAAACGCTTTATAGTGCTCTATACGTATAGCTCTATTCTGTCAACACGTGGATCTGCTGCTGTTTGCGATGCCTGTATGGTGCATATTCCGTTGCAAAAGAGTACAGGAATGGTGCCATTGTGTATCATGACGACTATGGTCACGGGCAGATTGTGCACTCGGAAACTTCTGCCGAAGGGGAGTACGTTGTCAGCGTGCAGTTTGAAACGGGAGGCTGTAAGAAATTCCTGCCGAAATACCAAAGTAAATCTCTGCTTGTAGAAGAATAGGTAATTTTACAAAGCTCAGTGCATTTTGTTGCAAAGCGCACTGCATTTTCTTTCAAAGCGCACTGCATTTTGTTGCAAAGCGCACTGCATTTTCTTGCAAAGCACACTGCATTTTCTTTCAAAGCGCACTGCATTTTCTTGCAAAACACACTGCATTTTCTTTCAAAACGCACTGCATTTGCTTACAAAACGTACTGGAGTTGCTGTACAAATGCTTTGCACAATGGTTGTTTTGCATATATGATATGAAAATTTCGTTTTAGAAAATTCGACTGTTTACACGTTAAAATATTTCTCAAAGAACTTGTTGAGCTGCTCAATAACAGTCTTTTTTACTTCGCTGCGGTTACTTACGCCATTACTGCTGCCGAACCGTGAGACAGGAGGCAAAATTCTGTCTATGTCAATTCCTGTCGTACGCAAGGCACCATCACGGAAAGAGTTTTCAATAAAGGTCTTTGTTTCCTCTGCTTTAAGTTTTTGCTCCGTTATAATTGCAGTAAGTTCTTCTTCCTTCTTTTTTGCAATATAAGTCTGCCAGTCTTTCTGGATGTCGGATGAAGTATTTATCTGAGCAATAAACTCCTCAATGAGTTCTTTCTTACTTCTAAGCTCAATGCTTCCACCGATAGCCTTTTTTATGTCTACAAGGATTTGGGCATCCTGACAATTTGAATCATGGTATTTTGCAACAAGCATCAGGATGTAATCGATGTTTATGTCAACCTGTTTGATAAGCTCCATTTCAAAGACAATATCATCGTTGATGTTTTCCTTTTCAGCTTTTTCGTCTGGCCTGATTTCATCGTGAATGTCGATATAGTGGCTCTGATAATCCTGCAAGTCGTTTATTTCAAGAAGCGTGTCACCTTCAAACTGGTCAAAGGTGGTAAGAATGTTACGCATTTTGAGAATGCTTCCGAAAAGCATTACGAACTCTTTTTTTGCTTCCTGTGTTATCACATTATTTTTAAAGCCATCAAGCGGGAACTTTGTTAAAAGGTCATCCACAAGTTCTGTATAGCCTTTATGGTATTTGTCTTTTTCATCAGTAAAGCCGTTATAGTAATCGTTGAAGCTTCTCAAAAGGATTGTACCTTTTGCGTCCTTGTCGCCAAAGAGAGCTATCGCTTCGTCCGTCTTTTCGGACAAGTCACGGAAGCAGACAATATTACCGAATGTCTTTATTGAATTCAAAATACGGTTAGTACGGCTGTAAGCCTGAATCAATCCGTGCATTTTGAGATTTTTATCTACCCAAAGAGTATTCAAAGTAGTAGCGTCAAAGCCCGTAAGGAACATATTTACAACGATAAGAATATCAAGTTCCTTGTTTTTCATACGCA
>ERZ842401.554-NODE-554-length-54780-cov-52.669621_pt1 | contig 54780 bp, 31 predicted proteins | sample MGYA00521270_ERZ842401 | MGnify/ENA primary metagenome ERZ842401 (study PRJEB31892, sample SAMEA3878208) | bioreactor metagenome | biome: Moose rumen | place: Sweden | collected 2011-10 | study: EMG produced TPA metagenomics assembly of the PRJEB12797 data set... | reverse complement strand
CAGTCATTCCGAACATAGCCACGTTTAATACATCAGCTTCCTCGGCATAGATGATGCTTGCTTGTGTTGGGGTGACCTCTTCGGGTATCAGATGGCTCTTGATGGCATCTGTATGGATGCGGTAGTTAATCTTAGAGAGTTCTCTTTTGGCAGTCCACCCCAATTGCTTCTGTTCTTCCTCTTTCAGCCTTTGGAACTCGTCAATCAAGTAGAGTTTGAAGGTTACACTAATGGCGGTTCCAAACTCAAAAGCAATATCCTTGAAAGCGTATGTGCCGCCATAACGACCTTTCTTCACAATGATGCCAATGGCATTAGTATTCTCAATCCACTCACTCACGCTCATGACGAAACTTGGTAAACCTGCCTGCATTCTAAAGTGGTCAAATTCGACCACTTTAAAATTGGGATTATGAATCATCTCCCAAGTACCAAGAAACTCAATGGTGTATCTTGTGCGAATCCAATTCTTGATGATGTCGGCAGCACGGCTTTCACTTTATTTGCCGTTAGCCATATCTGTAAGTGATATATAATCCTTATCGTTATAAGACAAGACCGTTATTTCAGTATTTTGGACGGTAATCTTTGCCATTGGGTCGTTCTATTATATATTATGCGTGCAAAGGTAGCACAAAATCACGAGACAAAAGAACAAAAGGAGAAAAATCCCTCAAAAGTTTTGTAATCTCGCATTTTCTGTGTACCTTTGCCCCGACAACGAGCCATTCTTGCGTCCCGTTGGTAGCAAGCGAGCAGAGCTCGAGCGGAAACAGGCTGGTGGCTCAGCGTCGGGAGTTCTTGCGTCCCTTCGGTAGCAAGCGCCAGAGGCGATGACTTTGATACGCAAATCACAGCAGAATGAGGAAATGAGTAATCGGCTTGCCGCTTGCTACTGAAAGGACGCAAGAACCGTTGCCAGTTCGTCGCTCGGCTTTGCCGCTTGCCTAAGCAAGAACCCCGATTTTTCTCAACCCCTCAGACTGCCTTTATTTACAAAAGGTTTGCGATTTTATCCAAATTTACGAAATAAACTTGTTACGTGCAAATCTTCTTCGATAATGTTGAACAAAAGTCTGCCCATAAAGCAGTACAGCAGCTCGCTATAGCCACGCAAGAGGGGGCATCTGCCTGCAAGCTGATGCCCCCTCCTTGTTAACGATTGGCGGTAGGTATTATCTTATTCAAGTTTCGCATTCGCTTAACTCCTTTAACTCCTCAACTTGCGAAAGTTGAGTTATCTTATAACATTCTCCTCAACGGGATTGTCGTACCAGTTGTTGTTGGTGACGTTCTTCACCCAGTTGACGAAGTCGGGATAAGCCTCCTTGATGTTCGTCTGCTCAACAGGCCATGCCCATTCGCCGGGGATGATGAGTGCCTGAGGAGCCTTGCCCTTCACGTTGGCCGAGCCGACGGTGAGCGAAACCTCGTTGGTCTTCTTCACCGTGATGCTGAACTTCTGCAGGTCGGCAGCCGACGTCATGTCCACTTCGGTGCTGTCGAGCACCTCGCCGCGCTGATAGGTGTTGGTGATGATGCCGTTGTTCTTGGTGAAGATGGTAGTGCCGTCGTACTTCACGTCGACATCCAGCTCGCCACCGGCAGCCATGAACTTCACCTTAGCCTTGTTGGTTACCGTGTTGTGCTCTACATAGAGAACCACGTCGTTGAAGTCAAAGTCGCCGATAGAACCGAGATCCTCGAAGGCAATGCTATAGATGACGGGCAGCGGATTGTCTTCACTGCCGGGAATGATGACGGGCTCAGGATCCTTGTCGTTGTAGCCAGTGCCAGTGCATTCGCCTGCGGGGATGGTGAGAGGCGAAGTCTCTTCGTTAGACCACAGGGTGATAGGAGCCTTGCACCAGCAGGTGCCATACTGCTCGTAGCCAGGCTGAGCGTCCACGCCACCCTGGATGTGGTGGGCATTGCCCCAAGGATTGGTGATGTCCTCCTTCACGCCCTGGTAGTTATAGAACTCGGTGGGGTCGATGTCGTAGTAGACGTTGTTGTAGGTGTTGATGTCGTTAGCGTGGCTGATGAGGAACTTCGTCGACTTGATCACGGCAAACTCGCCCTGAGCAGAAGGACCGGTGATGGTAGCTGTCTGCCAATAGATGGAGTTGGCGTTGATCTCGCTCAGGTTGTACAGCGTGTTCTCGCCAGCGATGTAGAGCTGACCGCCCACGTCGAGACGGCTGTTGTTCAGGTTCGTCAGCTGACCGATGCCGGCATTCTCAGTGAAGGTCAGGTGGCAGCCGTTGATGTAGTAGCCATTGTAAGCCTCGGCCTGGATGGCGTTGGTGCGAGCCGTGATGCTGCCAAAGTTGGTCACTGTGGTGTACTTTGTGGTACCAGTGAGCACGTCGACATTCACCGTACCGCAGTTGTAGAAGTCGGAGCCGTTCACGCGCAGCGTACCGTTGAAGTCGATGGTACCAGCGTTGTAGCAGGGAGCAGCGTTCTCGATGCCGAACAGAGCGCCGTCGGCACCCGTAATCTTACCACCGGCAGCCACCACGAAGCGACCCGAGGTCGACATGCGGTTCTCGCCCTGGAACTCAATCTCGCCGCCAGGAGCCACTACCAGCGTGATGGCATTCAGGTTGTTCGACGGGGTGATGACAGCCTTACCCTCAACATAGAGCACTACGTTGTCGAGCGCGGCACCGTCGCCCACATTGAAACTCTCGGTGACAGTTGTTCCGGCAGGAATGCGATAGTGGGCACCATCGCCGTCGCCATAGAACTTGCCACCCTCCTGGCCTGCCATGTACTGCAAGTCGTTCAGGGTGTGGTTGCCGTTGGGATAGGAGGTCAGCACCTCGTTGGTCAGAGCCGTCCAGCCCTTCATCTGGCTCTCAGTGAACTGCAGATAGTCGGACATCGACTTGGCATACGTGGGATACTGGGCCTCTGTGGCGCGACGGCTTGCACGAGCCGAAGCGGCAGCGCCGCCAACGTTGGATATGAGCTTGCCGTCTTGCAGGGTGGCCACCTCGGTGACGCCACGTCCCTTAGAATCGAAGACGCCCACATAGAAGGTCTCCTGTGCGGTAGGAGCATCGAAGGTCAGTGTAACCTCATCGCCCTCTTGTGCCTTGCCAAGCACAAGCAGGCTGGTCTGATTAGAGTCGAAAAGAGGATTGGCTGTGTAGATGGCTACGGTGTAGCTCTGGTCCAGCCCCAGGTTTACAGTGACTGTTGCCTCGCGAGTGCTTACGGTAACCCAGTCCTGGTTTTCATTCACTTGCCCTACGTTCTCAGCGAACTTCTCGGCATACGTCGTGGCAGCGCTCTCTGCAGCTTCACGCTGCTGCCTGCCTGCATCGTAGAAATCGGTCTCCTTGTTCACGCAACCCACCACCGTCATACCAGCAGTAAGCAGCATAAGACCCTTTACAAAGTTCTTCTTCATAAGTTTGTTTAATGATATCATTAGAATGTTAGTAACAGTTTCAGTATTGCATACTTAATATTTCCGCATGACAGCCATGCCTGCAGAAGCTGTGCAAAAATAGTCAAAAAAGCGTGAAGCAAGCCGTTTGCGTGCGTTAAAAATAATTAAAGTATGCGGAATTTATGGTAAAAAGAATCATTAAGCGAAGAAAAAGTGGTGCCTGCCCCATCGAGTTACAGTTTTTTTTCTTAACTTTGCACGTTGAATCATTACAAAACAAAGCTTGCGCAAGATGAATAACAGGACTAAATTCTTAACCATGATGGCCTTGGCAACGTTGGGAATAACGTCGTGCAAGGAAAATTATTTTGATGAGAACGAATATGAGTCGATGGTTCGCTCCAGCTTTCCGGTAGCCAACGTCGACCGCCAGCACACCTGGGCTACCATAGGCTCGGCAGAGGCTACAATCAGTGTCAACCTGAAGGCTGGCCAGACCTACAGCGTAAAGATATACGACCAGAACCCCATTGGCGCCCAAGGCCCGCTTAGCCTGCTCGGCGAAGGCACCGTGAACAACGGCGAGACGCTCACCACGCTGGTCAACTATCCGCTGTCGCAGAGCTATGTCTATGTGGCTCTGTTTGATGGTCAGGGCTACATGACGGTCTATCCGCAACTCGTCAGCGATGGCAAAATAACACTCAATGCCGATGCCACGACGCCCTCTTCGGCCCGTCGTGCCATCAGCACCAGCTTCAAGTTCCCCTCGGCTCCTGCCGATGCCGACTTTGCCAGCGTCAGGGATGCCGATGCTGAGCTTATCAATGGCTACAAGCAGGGCAGCACGTTCTACATTGATGCGAGCGTCAGCGGCAATGGCAACAAGATTCAGCCCAACGGCAACAATGTGCGCCTTTATGTGGAGGGCAATGTGTCGCTCGTTCAGCGCGGCTTCTATCTGCCGGGCTATGCCACGCTCTACCTCCTTCCGGGTGCTAAGCTCACCCTGCCCGACGACTTCTCCTTCGGTCAGTACATGGACAAGATCTACGTGGCCAGCGGCGCCGAACTCGTTGTGGGCGGCACCTTGCAGCTGGCTGCCAACTGTATGCTCTATAACCGCGGCACAGTGACCACCGACTCCATCGCCGTGACCAACGCCGCACTGCTCTACAACGAAGGCGTCATCGACCTGACAGGCGGCTTCGCCGTGACTAACAACAACTCGGTCATCGTCAACGACTCGCTCATGCGCGGCCGCACCATGGGCGTTTATGGTAGCGGACACTTGCAGAACAACGCCACCATGGTCATTGGCGGACTGACAGAGATCATCAGCAACAGCAACACATGGGTGAACAACGGTAGCTACACTACCCGTGACTTCGACTATCAGGCTGCTGCCTTCGACGTGGTGAACAACTGCAAGCTCTACGTCACCAACCTGATGAGCCTGCACCAGAGCGACTGGATGCAGAACTGCTTCCAGAACGATGCAGGTGCCTCGGTAGAGACCAAGGACTTCTACATCAATACATCAAATGTGAAGATGGGTGCCGGCTCGGTGATAAAGGTCAGCGGAACGGCCACCATGCACGAGACCAAGGAGGGCTACGGCATCAAAGTCGTGGGCGACGACTACGCTGTGTTCCAGGCTACCAACATCGTGATGGGCAGCAGTAATCAGAGTTTCGAAATACTCTACGACGGCAAGCTCTACGTGGCTTCCGACAACCACTTCGCCCAAGGCAACGATGGCCAAGCCGACCATCCCTACTATGTGCTGCAGAACGGCGCAGCACTCACCTCGCTCAACGGTGCCGACGTCCATGTCGTAGACAATGGCTGCGGCGCTGCCTATCAAGGTACACCGGGCAACCAACCCGAGGCCAAGTCGTTCTCCATGCGCTATTGCTTCGAGGACAACTTCCCTGAGATGGGCGACTACGACTTCAACGACGCCGTCATCACCGTTACGCCAACCACCGACGGCACCACTACCGTGAAGTTGCGCGTCAGCCTCGATGCTGTCGGCGCCACCAAGCAGATAGCCGCCGCACTGCGCATCAAGGATCTCGACGACAGCGACGTGGCCAGCTGCACACGCGATGGCGACTTCGATGCCGACTTCCCCACCAATGCATCTACACGCATCATTCCCGCTGGCGACGTCATGCTGCCTGTGTCTGCAAAGACCACCAACAACGTTGTGCTGCCGCTCTTCAACAATGCCCACTGGTCGCTCGGACGCCGTCTGGCCTCCGACGGCTCGGTTGAGAACTGGTTCCTCAACACCGTGAAGCGCGATGACGGCCTGGCCGAGAAGCGCAACGACATAGACCCCGTGGTCGTAACCTACACCTTCACGCTGAAAGACAAGGCCAAGGCCGCCCTCTTCAAGCAGGAGAACATCGACGTGTTCATCGTAGAGAGCCACAATGGCGGCTACTACGAAGTGCACACCGTGCCCTTCAAGACCGACGAGATTCTCGTTGACTACATGAAGAACATCAAGAACTACTATACCGACAACATACCCTGGGCCATCTGCGTACCCGGCAACGACTTCCTCTATCCGCTCGAGTGGCACATCATCGGCGTGAAGAACGAAGGAGTCATTACCGGTGCCTATCAGGAGTATGGACATTCGTTTGCTGAGTGGGCCGAAGACCATACCAAGGCCACCGACTGGTACAAGTATCCCACAGCCAGCCAGGTATATCAGTAATGATACGCTACACTCGCAACGAAGAGCGTTTGAACACATGGTCGCATGCCGGCGGCATCCTGCTTGGGGTGGCCGCTGGCATCGTCTTTCTTGTCTATGTGTGCAGCTCGGGCGATGCCTGGGCCACCGTGGGTGTGGCGCTCTATCTTTTCGGCATGCTCGCCAGCTACGTTGCCTCCACCGTCTACCATGCGCTGCCAGCCCGCTCGCGGTGGAAAGAGCGACTGCGACGCTGGGACCACGCCGCCATCTACTGGCACATTGCCGGCTCCTACTCGCCACTCACCCTGACCGCCCTGCGACAGGAAGGCCCGTGGGGGTGGATACTCTTCTGCTTTGTCTGGACGGCAGCCGTCAGCGGTACCATCATCAGCTTCATACGTCTTAAGGAACACAGCCATCTCGAGACGCTTTGCTTCGTGCTCATGGGGCTGTCGGTGCTCGTGGCCTTTGGCCCTCTCGTGCGTGCCGTGCCTGCCGCCACCGTAGGTTGGATAGTGGCTGAGGGTGTGTGCTACATCACCGGTGCTGTGTTCTATTCGCTCAACAAGCGACGCTACATGCACAGCGTCTTCCACTTCTTCGTTCTTGCCGGCAGTGTCTGCCACATCATCGCCGTATGGGATTTACTTGTGGTATACTTATAATGTTGATTAACCACATTACTATATGGTTTACGTTGTCTAAGTATATGGTTTATGCTATCTAAGTATATGGTTTACGTTATTCAACTTTCGCATTGGGCCAACTTGCGAAAGTTGAGTTTACGCTATAATTCAACTGAGGGAAATGGTGGCTCGAAATCCTGCATTTCCTGCACTGAAAACTGAAAGTCAGACAGTTAGGTCGATTTTTCCTGCACTGTATCTTGCACTGACTCTACAGTGCAGGATACAGTGCAGGATACAGTGCAGGTTTTATGATCGCAAGTGATTGATAGTTAGCTGCAAGTGCAGGAAATGCAGGTTTTTCACCTCCGATAAGTAGATGTTGCGAAACTTGAATCTAAATTTAGTGTAGAGGCATAAATATCGAGCATCTGGGCAGCCACGTCGCGGCCACGGAAGCGCTCTACGTAGTGCATGCTCTGCTCAATGCGCTGCTCTCGGCCAGAAGCGCCGCGGAGCAGCTGGCTGATGGCGTGGGCCATGCCCTCTGCATCGTCGGGACCTACATAGAGACAGTGAGGACCGCCCGCCTCCTCAAGGCACGACCCTGTGCAGGCTACCACGGGCAGCTGGCTGAACACGGCCTCGATGACGGGTATGCCGAAGCCCTCGTAGCGCGAGGGATAGGCAAAGACCTCGGCCATCTGATAAAGCGCGTGCAGGTCGTGGTCGCTCACGCCGTGCAACAGGTGCAGGCGGTGGTCCAGCCGATGGGCCTCGGCATAGGCTGTCACGGCATCGGCATAGGCCGTGTGGCGTCCGACGAGCACCAGATGTATGTCGTCGGGCAACATAGGCAGCGCTTTGACAAGCAGCAACGTGTTCTTGCGTTCCTCGATGGTGCCCACGCTGAGCACAAAACGGCGCGGCAACTGTCGCTGCTGTCGCACCTGTGCCACGCTGTCGGTGTCGAGAGGCTGGCCGAAGCGGGGGTTGCAGCTCTGGTAGACCACGTCGATGCGGTCGGGACTGACGCCGCCCAGCTCTACGATGTCGCGCTTAGTACACTCGCTGATGGCCACGATGCGCGTGGCCTCACGGCAGGTGGCCCTGAACTTCCATGCGTAAACCTTAGTGTCGAGCCAGTGGTAGTACTCCGGATGGCGCAAGAAGATAAGGTCGTGTATGGTGACTACGCCGGGAATGCCGGCGCGGCACAGGCCGATGGGCAGCTCGCCACTGAGGCCATGGAACAGCTGCACGCCGTCGTGCAGTAGCTGGGACACGATGCCATGGCTGCGCCAGTAGGCTTTGTGGAGGGAGGGGAGAGGCGAGAGATGAGTGGTGGGTGGATAGACGAAGTGCAGGTTGGAGCGCTCGGCAACTTGCAGGCGCAGGTCGTCGTGACCACTGTCTGGAGCATAGAGCAGCAACTCAGTGTCGCGGGGGGCGGCTGCGGCCAGGTCGTTAACGAGGGTACGGCCGTATGCTCCCAGCCCTGTACGGTTGCGCACAATGCGCTTGGCGTCATATCCTATGATCATCGTTGCTCGTTTTGATGGGGTTTGGGCGACAAAGTTACAAATTTTTTTGCTCTTTGCTATGCTGATTGTGTTTTTTTGTGTACTTTTGTGGGCAAAAAGGGACAAAAGCCAATGATTCTACTGAGTTTTGATACTGAGGAGTTCGACGTGCCACGCGAGCACGGTGTCGACTTTACGCTGGAGCAGGGCATGGAGGTGTCGCGCGAAGGTACGCACCGCATTCTTGATGTGCTGCAGCGAAACAGTGTGCGGGCCACCTTCTTCTGCACGGGCAACTTTGCTCGCCTGGCGCCCGACGTGATGCAGCGCATCATGGACGAAGGGCACGAGGTGGCGTGCCACGGTGTAGACCACTGGCAGCCATGTGCCACCGACTTTGCTGAGTCTAAGCGCATTGTAGAGGAGGTGACAGGGCGCATGGTGGCGGGCTATCGTCAGCCGCGCATGTTTGCTGTCGACGAAGACGCCATCCGCCAGGCGGGCTATCGCTACAACTCGTCGCTCAACCCCGCCTTCATTCCCGGCCGATACATGCATCTGACGGCTCCGCGCACACCGTTTGTGAAGGAGGGTGTCTTGCAGATACCGGCCTCGGTGACGCCCTGGCTGCGCTTTCCGCTGTTCTGGCTGTCGCTGCACAACCTGCCCGAGTGGCTCTACGGTTGGATGGTGCGTCGCACGCTGCGCCACGACGGCCACTTTGCCACCTATTTCCATCCATGGGAGTTCTACGACCTGAAGGAGCATCCGGAGTTTCGCATGCCTTTCATCATCAAGAACCATAGCGGCCACCAGATGGCAGAACGGCTCGACCGGCTGGTCAGGCGTCTGAAGACTGATGGCCACGAGTTCATCACCTACAGCGAGTTCACCGACAGGTTTAACCATAAGTAATAGCCCATGATACGTCTTGCCATAGTCTCGCCATGTTATAATGAGGAAGAAGTGCTCAGCCACTCGGTGGAGCGCATAAGCCAGCTCTTCGCCCGCATGCGGCAGGAGGAGCTGGTGACCAGCGACAGCATGATGGTGCTGGTGAACGACGGCAGCCGCGACCGCACATGGCAGCTGATTGAGCAGCTGCACACCGAGTATAGCTTTGTGCGCGGCATAAACCTTGCCCGCAACGTGGGCCACCAGAACGCTATCATGGCCGGCATGATGACGGCTCGAGAGTGGGCTGACGCCGTGGTAACCATCGATGCCGACTTGCAGGACGACCTGGAGTGCATACCGCAGATGGTGCGTCACTATGCGGAGGGCTATGATATTGTGTATGGCGTGAAGGTGTCGCGACAGGCCGACCCCGTGCTGAAGCGCATGACGGCTACGGCCTTCTATCGGCTGCAACATGCCATGGGTGTGGAGAGTGTGTTCAACCATGCCGACTTCAGGCTGATGAGCAAGCGTGCGCTCGACATGCTGTCGGGTTACGGCGAGCGCAATCTCTACTTGCGCGGGCTGATACCCATGATAGGACTGCCCTCTACCACCGTCGACGACGTGATAGGCGAGCGCGAGGCCGGACAGTCGAAATATACATTAGGCAAGATGCTGGGCTTGGCGCTCGACGGCATCACCTCGTTCTCGGTGAAACCACTATATTATATTGTCTATCTTGGTGGTCTGTTCCTCATCGTCAGCCTGTGCATTGCCGTCTACGTGCTGCATGCACTGATAGCTGGCACGGCGGTGCCCGGATGGGCGTCGCTCATGCTGTCGGTGTGGCTGGTGGGCGGTTTCGTCCTCATTTCCGTTGGCACGGTGGGGGTGTATATTGGCAAGATATATCAGGAGGTGAAGCAGCGCCCGCTGTATAACATTGAGAAGATTCTGTAGATGACTGAAGTTATCAACTCCTTTAACTCCAACAGAGGTGAGCGAAACTTGAATTATTGACTCTGAGTCCCATAGTCGCGACTGCACATTTCATAGCAAAGCTTTATCCATACCAGCGCTACGGGTAGTGCCTTCAGCGCGTAGGGCTGTATCCACTCGCGGCGCAGGGCTGCGGGGAAGAGGTCGCTTGGCGACAGGCTCGTGAGCACGAAGACGAAGACCATGAGTGCCACGTCCCAACTTGAGCGCTGCCACGGAACGCAGGTGTACCACACCACTACGCCGCAGAGTGCGATGATGTAGCCGCTCGACTCGCTGCCCGTGCTGAAGAGCACGCAGAACATGAGCACCGAGGCCAGCAGTGTCTGCCTAAAGGCCATGTGCTTGTATTGTGAGAAGCGCAGGTAGGGCAGGGCGAAGAGCAGCATGCCGGGTACGATGAGCCACAGGTCGCTGTAGGTGGCACAGCCCGTAGTCTTGCGTACGATGCCTAACAGCGAGATGTTCTGATGGGTGGCAAACATGTTGGCGTCGTTCTTGCTGGTCAGGCTCTCGGCCCATTCGGCATATTGGCCAATGATATACTCGGGGCTGCTGATGAGCATGGGTAGCGCAAAGAGCACCAGGCCCCACACCACGAGCCACAGTGCGAAGCGCATCTTGTGCTTCGAAAAGAAGAAGAAGGCCAGCCCCACGATGCCGTAGAGTTTCACCAGTGTGCCCACCACTATAAAAAAGGCCGCTGCCGCGTCGCGCTCCTGCTCGATGAGGAAGAAGCTTAGCAAGATGATGGCCGCAATGGCCACGTTGAACTGCTGCATGTAGAGCGCCGTGAGCAGCTCGTGGGCGCAGAACCAAAGCATGAACACCTGTTGGCGGTCGGTGAGCAGCGAGCGGCGTATGGCCACATAGAGCATCAGCGCCAGTGCCACGCACCACAGCAGCAGCCCCAGCCACTCGGGCACTACGGCAAAGGGCGCAATGATGAGCGAGAACAGTGGGCCATAGTGGTTGGTGTCGAAGTATTCGGCAGGATATTCGGCAAAAAGCGACAGCCCCTGCCAGGCGTGCCAGAACACGCCACGGAAGATGAGAAAGTTGTTGTGGCTGTGCATCTTCATCACGGCTGCCAGCACGCCGACGAGCAGCCACAAGCCTGCCAGCAGCCGGTAGTCGCGCAACACAGGTTTGGCCAGCAACAGGCGCATCTTGTCTTTCATATTTACGATGTTTTTGATTTCTGCGTGCAAAGTTACGAAAAAAGAACGAGTTATTCGCTAAAAATGTGTAACTTTGCAGGCATGAACAACTCTCAACGCATATCGGCGGTGGTCAACACCTATAATGCAGAACGCCACTTGCAGCGTGTGCTCGAGGCGCTGAGCGGCTTTGACGAGGTGTTGGTGTGCGACATGGAGAGCACCGATGCCACCGTGTCCATAGCTCTGGCAGCAGGATGCCGAGTGGTCACGTTCCCCAAGGGCGAGCACTCCATCGTAGAGCCAGCGCGCGAGTTTGCCATCCACGAGGCCGCCTGCCCATGGGTGCTGGTGGTCGATGCCGACGAACTGGTGTCGCCACAGCTGCGCCAGTATCTCTACGAGCAGGCTGGGCGCGACGATGCACCTGCCGGCATTGCCATCCCACGCAGAAACTACTTCATGGGCCGTTTTCTCCATTCGGCCTATCCCGACTACGTGCTGCGCTTCTTCAGTCGCGACGCTACCCACTGGCCCAATGTCATTCACGCCTCGCCAGAGGTGCAAGGGCGTGTGGAGTACATCGGTAAGGAACGCCATGACCTGGCCCTTGAGCATCTGGCCAACGACACGGTGAGTGACATCCTGCGCAAGGCCAATACTTACTCGGCCTACGAGGTGGAGCGCCGACAGGGCAAGAGCTATGGTGCGGGCGCACTGTTAGGGCGTCCGCTGTTCAGGTTCTTCAAGTCGTATGTGCTGAAGCGTGGCTTCCTCGACGGTATGCCAGGACTTGTGCACGCCGTGCTCGATGCCATCTATCAGGCTGCCATTGTGCTCAAGATGATGGAAAAGAGGCAGAATGCGCTTTAAACACTGTTTAAATTGTGTTTAAGGCGCTTGAAATAATAGTAATAAGGATTGAGAAGACGAAGCCAGAACAGCAGCATCGCTGCGGCGTTCTGCAGTGGACTTGTGGCTGAAAGACAGGCCAGCCCGACGTCCTTGGCATAGAGCGACTTGCCGTAGAGCCACAACAGGAAGCTCTTGCGACGCATGGCGCTGAGGAAGAGACTGGCCGCGCGCAGCTCGCTCTGTCGCAGCCGTTCGTTGGTTTTGCTGCGCTGTCTCTTGCTTTGCACCAGCGACGAGGCATGTATGCGGTAGGCCACGGTAGGCTTTGCAAAGCAGGCCATAGGCGTGCTGGCGGCAATGGCCTTCAGCCAGAACGGCTTGTCTTCCATGAAGGGGATGCTCTCGTCGAAACCACCCAATCGCTGCCAAGTGCTGCGACGCATGAACGACGACGGCGCGGGCAGGGCACTGTAGACCATCTGCCACAGTCGGAACTCGCTTGGTGACAGACGGTCGAAATAGCGGGTGAAGTCGGCCACGCGTCCTTCTTCGGCCACGTCGCCAAACTCCACCATGTTTGAGAACAATATCTCGGCGTCAGGATGCGCCCCTGCATAGTTCATGTTGTCGGCTATGCACGTGGGCAGTAGCTTGTCGTCGCCGGCAATAATCTTTATCCACTCGCCCTGTGCGCAGCTGAAGGCACGGTTGGCATTGGCCGAGACGCCCGTGTTCTCCTGTGCGGTGACGAGTTGTGTGCGCACGAAACGGTTGCCGTGGTCGCGCAGCCACTGGCTGCACAGCGTCACGGTGTCATCGGGCGAACAGTCGTCGCTCACAATCAGTTCGAGGTCGGCATAGGTCTGCGCCAGTATGCTGTCGAGCGTCTCGATGATGAAAGGCGCTGAGCGATAGGCCACTACACATACCGACACGAGCACGGGCTTTGCGGTCATGGCTATAGCTGTGCGTTGTTGATGATGTCTGCCACCTGTGCAGCCTCGTCCAGCGTCATCACCGTGCTGATGGGCAGGCTCAGCTCCTCTTGGTGAATGCGCTCCGTGACGGGCAGGCTCAGTGTGTTCCATTCGCTGTAGCACTCCTGCTTATGTGGCGGGATGGGGTAGTGGATGAGCGTCTGCACCTCCTTCTCGGCGAGCAGTTGCTGCAAGCGGTCGCGTTGTGGGCATAGTATGGGGAAGATGTGGTAGACGTTTTGTGCGTCGGGCAGTCTTATGGGCAGCTCAACCATCGGGTGATGCAGGTGGTCATAGTAGTAAGCCGCAATCTGCTGGCGGTGGGCGTTGTCCTCGTCGAGGTAGCGCAGCTTCACGTCGAGCACGGCAGCCTGCACCTCGTCGAGCCGGCTGTTGCGACCTTTGTACTTGAACACATACTTGCGCTGCGACCCGTAGTTGGCCAGTGCACGTATGCAGGCGGCCAGCTCGTCGTCGCTGGTGGTCACTGCACCGCCGTCGCCCAGTGCGCCGAGATTCTTGCCTGGGTAGAAGCTGTGGCCAGCGGCGTGGCCTATGGAGCCAGTGCGGCGACCGTCGGTGTGGCGGCAGCCATGGGCCTGGGCATTGTCCTCCACCAGCTTCAGGTCGTGCTGTCGGCACAGCTCGCCTATGCGGTCGGTATAGGCGCAGCGTCCGTAGAGGTGGACAATAAGTACGGAGCGTGTGCGCGGCGTGATGGCCCGTTCCAGCTGCTCCACATCAATCTCGAGCGTGTCGCGTCGCGGCTCCACGAGCACAGGCTTCAGCCCGTTCTCGGTGATGGCCAGAATCGATGCGATGTAGGTGTTTGCCGGCACGATGACCTCGTCGCCGGGCTTCATCACGCCCATTTCCACGTAGGCACGGTAGATCCAGATGAGGGCGTCGAGGCCATTGGCCACGCCCACGCAGTGGCTTGTGCCGATGTACTGGGCAAAGTGCTCCTCGAACAGCTGGTTTTCCTGTCCTTGCAGATACCAGCCTGAGCTGACCACACGGCTGACGGCCTCGTGTATCTCCTGGCCGTGCTTCTCTGTGGTCTTTTGTAGGTCTAAGAACTTTATCATAGGTCTGTGTAAGTGTTTCCTTCCTTGTCTTGTTTGTTCATGTCGAGCAGCACGCCGTCGGCGGTGATGTAGCCGCGGTGGCGTGCCGGATTGCCGTACCACACGGTGTGGGGCGGCACGTCGTGGGTGACCACGCTGCCGGCGCCGATGAAGGCATGGTGACCTATGGTGAGGCCGGGCAGTATGGTACAGCCCGCACCGATGGTGGCACCAGTTTCCACACGGGTGGGCACAGGTACAAAGCCCTGCTTCTGCGAACGAGGCACCATGTCGTTGGTGAACGCGGTATTGGCTCCCACGAAGACATAATCCTCCAGCGTAACACCATCCCACAAGTGCACACCAGGCTTCACCGTGCAGTGGTCGCCCACTACGGCTTGGTTCTCTACGAGCACGTTCATGCAGATGTTGCAGTGAGCACCGATGCGAGCGCCGGGCAGCACTACACAGAACTGCCAGATGCGCGTTGCCTCGCCGATGTGGCTGCTTTGGCAGTCAGCCAGCGGGTGTATCATGTAGCTATTCTCCATGCTTGTAAGCTAAGAATTCATTATAGTCGCGTATATAGTCGGCAGGGTCGTAGGTCTCCGACGCCAGGCACAGACATACCGCTCCCGACGAGAACTCGTCGAGCGTTCGCCAGATGCCGGGCACGATGAGCAGACCCTGATAGGGATGGTTCAGCAGGAACGTGCGTTTCACGATGCCGTCGTCGAGCGTCACCGAAAAGGCTCCGCTGGCCGCCACGAGCAGTTGGTAGAGCTGTCGGTGGGCATGGGCGCCACGTGCCTTGCCGCCGGGAATGTCGTATGAGTAGTAGACGCGTTTCACCGCGAACGGTATCTCGTGGCTGTTGGTCACCACTGAGAGGTTGCCCTGCGGCGTGTGGTGCTGGTCGAGTTCGATGATGGTGCAGTCGTACACCTTACTTTCTTTCATGGCGGCAGAAGTTTATGAATTCGTTGTAGTCGCGTATGTAGTCGGCCGTATCATATTCGGTCGATGCCAGCACCAGGGCCAGCGAGTTGGTCGAGAAGTTGTTCAGCTCTCGCCACGTGCCGCTTGGCAGGTAGAGGCCGAAGTAGGAGCGGTTCATGGAGAAGGTGCTGCGCTTGGTGCCGTCGTCGACGATGACGTCGAAGCTGCCCGACAGTGCCACCACCAGCTCCTCGTTTTCGCGGTATGCGTGTCCGCCACGATGCTCGCCGCCCGGCACGTCGTAGACCCAGTAGGTGCGCCTGATGGCGAAAGGTATGTCGCGGTTGTTCTCGATGACCGACAGGTTGCCTCTCTCGTCGAAGAACTTTGGCAGTTCAATGATTTTTGCTTGCATATTGTGCTTTTAGTTGTTTGTAGGCTGTTTCTTTTTAGTCGTGATTGATGCCGAAGATGGCGCTCAGCTGGCGGTCGGCCGTATCGAAGGTGAACAGCTGTGCCTGCTCGCGTCTGCCCTCGGCCTGCTGTTGCCTGAGGGCATCGTCGGTGAGCATGCGGTGCATGGCGTCGGCCATCGCCTGGGCGTCGCCCACTGGCGTCAGTAGGCCAGCCTTACCATCGGCCAGCACCTCGCGCGGGCCTGTGGGGCAGTCGGTAGCCACGATGGGCCGGTCGAGCAGCATGGCCTCTACGAGCGACATGCCCAGTCCCTCGGACTTAGAGCTGAAAACCATGAGCTGGCAGGCCGCCACCCAAGGGTAGGGATTGGCCACAAAGCCCATGAACACCACACTGTCGGCCAGTGCCAGGTCGCGAGCCAGCTGTTGCAGCTGCTGCATTTGCTCGCCCTTGCCTATGACCACCAGCTTTAGCTCGCCGTGCCCGTGTTGGTTGCGCAACAGGGCGAAGGCACGTAGCAGTGTGGGCATGTCCTTCGGTTCCGTCAGCCGTTCTACAGCCAGAATGTAGGGCTGGCCTATTAGCGCGTTGTCCACAGCTTCTGCGGCCTGTTGACGCAGCCGTGCCGGGTCCTTGGGGTTATAGATGACTGTGAACTTTGATGCCAGCTCAGGATACAGCCGCTTGCCCTCGGCCTCTATGGCCTTGGACAGTAGTACCACGTGGTCGTAGCGTTGCAGGCGCTTGGCCAGCCGTCGCATACGTCGCGCATCCTGCTCCTGGATGAGTGCGAAGGTGAAGTGGAAAAACGCCACCTTGGTCTTGGCCACGCTGTCCAGATAGGACGAGAAACAACAGTCGAAGTCTACTATCACGTCGTGCTCAGAGACCAGCTTGTCCAGCTTTCGCCGTGTGACGGCTCGCCGCAGGGGCGTCATCATCAGCTCGTCGGCCACTTTGGTGATGGGGCGCATGCGCTTGGCTGCGCGTGCCTTGGGTCCCCATGCAAGCAGTGGCGAGCTGACCAGGTGGACCACCGCTACCTGTGATGGCAGAGCGTCCCTGAATACCTCCATTGTCCCCATGTCAGAGCCTATGGCCAGCGTCAGTTGGTAGGCGGGGCTGAGGCTCAGGTGGCGCAGATATTCCACGAGTACGGTGTCGATTCCTCCGTCGAGAAACCGGCTTATCAGGAACAGCAGACGTCGTGGTTGTGTGGCCATTATTTTTGAATATTGTGTGCAAAGGTAATCATTTTAGTGTAGAATGACGAATTTTTCGTTCTTTTTTCGTATCTTTGCAACCCGACAGCTAATATCGAACTATGCAGACACAAGTTTCAGACCATAACGTACAGGCTCAGCGGACGGGTGTTACGCTGTGCATACCTGTCTATAACGGTGCTCCGTTTCTGCCCCGTCTGCTCGACAGCTTGTTGGCGCAGACCTACGAGCAGTGGTGCGCCATTGTCGTAGACGACCTGTCTACCGACCAGAGCTGCGACGTGGTGGCCAGCTATGCTGCCCGCGACGAGCGCATCAGGCTGGTGCGCAGTACGGTGAATAGTGGCAGTGCCAACGTGCCCATTCTGAGGGCTGTGGGCATGGCGCAGACCGAATGGGTGTGCATTGTGGGCCAGGACGACTGGTTGGAATCCGACTATCTGCGCCTACTTGCAGACCGTGCTGCGGCCACTGGTGCCGACATCGTGGTGGCCCGCATGGTGCTCACGGGCGATGCCGGGCAGCAGTTGCAGCTCATCCCTGCCGCCAGCTTCAATATGGACCAGGTGCTTACGGGCCTTGAGGCTTGCCGCCTGACCATTGGACAGTGGCAGATAGGGGCCAACGGCATGCTTTGCCGCACCCGCTACCAGCTGGCAGTGGGCAGTGAGGCAGGCACCGAGATGAACCGCGACGAGGTGAACACGCGCAAGGTACTGGCTATGGCCGGTCGAGTGGCCTTTGTGCCGGCACGCTACTACTACCTTATCCACCAAGGCTCCATCACCCGCAAGATAACGCCCAAGCTGTTCGACAAACTCGAGACCAACCAGGCGCTGCTCACTTTTGTGGCAGACACCTACCCGGAAGACCCTGCTGTGCAGGCTTGTCAGTGGGATGCCTGTGCGCTCGATGTGAAGAATGCCCACTATCTCTATTGGAGTCATCAAGACCAGTTTGCGGACAACGCCGTGCTGCCCCAGCGCCTGCAGAACGCTTTTGAACAGTTGGCGACCATGCACGTGCCCCAGAGCCGCCATGCCCTGGGCTGGCTCTACCGTGTGGGCAGCTATCGACTCTATACCGCCGTGCTCAGGGTGAAATACTGGCTGCACCGTCGTCATTGACTTTATTGCTCACTGAAAAAGATATACCGATGAAGATACTTGTCTATTTGCTCTACGGGCTACTCTACCTGCTGTCGCTTCTGCCGCTGTGGGTGCTCTATGGCCTGTCTGATTTCTTCTACCTTGTCATTTACCGCCTGCTGGGCTACCGACGCGCAGTGGTGCGCAAGAACTTTGCCACCTCCTTCCCTGAGAAGAGCCAGGACGAGCTGCGGCAGATGGAGCGACAGTTCTACCACTGGTTCTGCGACCTGCTGGTAGAGACACTGAAGCTGCTCTCCATGAGTCCAGAGCAGCTGCGCCGCCGCATGGTGTTCAAGGGCACCGAACTGGTAGACCAGGTGGTGGCCGAGGGCCGGTCGTGCGCCGTCTATCTGGGCCATTATGGCAACTGGGAGTGGATAACGTCATTGCCCCTGTGGGTGTCGCCCAAAGCGCAGTGCGGTCAGATATACCACCCGCTGGAGAACGCCGAGTTCGACAGGCTGACGCTACGCATACGCCAGCGCTTCGGCGCCGAGTGCATATCTATGGAGAATGCCGCCCGTACCATCGTCAACTATAAGAGACAGGGCCAGCCCGTGGTCATTGGCTATATAGCCGACCAGGTGCCCTTCTGGAAGAGTATCCATCACTGGCTTGACTTCTTGCACCACGACACACCCGTGCTCACTGGTACCGAGCGCATAGCCCGCATGGTAGACCATGCCGTGTTCTACATGGATGTGCGCTGTGTGCGCCGCGGATACTACGAGGCAGAGTTCAAGCTCATTACGCTCGAGCCGAAGAAGATGGCCGAGTTCCAGCTGACCGATATCTACTTCAGTCATCTTGAGCAGACCATCCAGCGGGCGCCCGCCTACTGGCTGTGGAGCCACAACCGCTGGAAGCGCACCCACGAGGAGTTCCTGAAGCGGCTCGACCCTGAGACGGGATTCATCGACACCAGTGGCGACATGTCGTCGACGCGCCATCGTCAGGAGCTGAAGCGTCAGGAGTATGAGCGCCAACAGAAAGCCGGCGACGAGCAGTAGCCCTGTCCTCGATGAGCAGTCATGTTGCACGCTCTTAGTGGCAAGGCCGAGATCCCCCAAGCGCATAGGTCTTATAAGACCCATAGGCCCTATAAGACTTATAAGCCCCATAAGCCCCAACAACCAACAGCAATGGAATTCAGGACAATAGTGCAGGTGCAGTGCCCGGGACTGCAGATAGAGCCGCTGGAACGTGTGCTCTTTGTAGGCTCGTGCTTTGCCGACAACATGAGCCGACGGTTTGCCCAGGAACGTTTCGACGTGACGGCAAACCCCTTCGGTACGATGTATAACCCCGTCTCGGTGCTGCACACCATTGAGCGGCTGTGCAGCCAGTGGGACGCCGAGGGTCAGGTGCCGCCCCGTGTGGTGTTTATCACGCTGGGCACCAACCATGTCTACCGCCTACGCGAGACAGGCGAGATTGTGGACAACTGCCAAAAGCGGCCGCAGCGCCTGTTCAGCGAAGAGTCGCTCACCGTCAGTGAGTGTGCCGACAGCATTGTGCAGGCGGTAGACCTGTTGCAGAGCCGTAGCCCCGACGTACAGGTGGTGCTGACGGTAAGCCCCATTCGCTATGCCAAGTACGGCTATCACGGCAGCCAGCTGTCGAAGGCCACGCTGCTTATGGCCACAGACAGCGTGGTGGCACAGCATGTCCAGTCGTCACTCGACAGCGCGGCTACGTCCTGTGGCCGTGCCGCAATTTACTATTTCCCTGCTTATGAGATTGTGATGGACGAGCTCCGCGACTACCGTTTCTACGCGCCCGACATGCTGCACCTCTCAGAGCAGGCAGTTGACTACCTGTGGGAACGGCTTGTCGACGAGTGCTTCAGCCCGCGTGCCCGCCAGTGGCTCGATGAGTGGCGGCCGGTGCGCGAGGCGTTGGGGCACAGGCCGTTCAACCCCGACAGTGCTGAGTATCGCCAGTTTCTGGCCAAGGCCCGTGAGCGCGAGGCGCAGCTGCTGCAGCGCTGGCAGCGACAATGAGGTGGATGATGAGCCTTATAAGGCTTATAGATCTTATAGGCCCTATAAGGCTTATATGGGCTTACGGCGTAAGGCGGTTTTCGGTCATGCGCTCCATGTATTGCTGGATGATGGCCTTCAGCTCGCGCTCCATCTGCGCCTGCTGAGGCACACGCCCTATCAGGTTATGACGCATCAGGCGGTCGCCAAGGCTGTAGACGGCACGCGTCTCGCGACCGTCGAACTGCAACACATGCCCGTACTTGACGTACTGGTAGATGCCATCAAGATAGTTCACGGCCCACGTGCTGTCGGCAGGCGTGTTGAGCAGGTCTTTACCGAAGCTGAGGTAGGGCTGGTCGTAGCCCAGGTGCTCCAGCAGAGTGGGCATGATGTCTATTTGCTGGGCTATGGCGTCGCACATGCCGCTGCCCATTTCGCCAGAGGGGTCGTAGAAGATGACGGGCGAGGAGAATCCACCCAGGTCGGTGTGGTATTCGTCGAGCTTGCTCTGGTTGGTGTGGTCGCTGGTGATGACGAAGAGGGTGCTCTGGAACCACGGCTGCTGGCGGGCGGCAGCAAAGAAGTGCTGCAGAGCCATGTCGGTGTAGCGTATCACCTTATAGATAGGAAACTTTGGGTCTTCCTCTGGGAACATGTTTTTATAAGGCTCCGGCACACGGAACGGATGGTGACTGGACAATGTGAACAGCGCCGTCATAAACGGCTCGCGCATGTCGCTCATCTTCTGGCAGAAGTATTGCATGAACGGCTCGTCGCTGATGCCCCACCAGCCGTCGAAGTCGTTGTCGCCGCCTGTGCGGGGGTCGGCGGCATAGTCTTCACGCCCATAGTACTGCTGGAACTTGGTGGCGCGGGCAAACGCCATGAACCCCATCGAGCCGCGCTCGGCACCGTGGAAGAAGGCCGTCTGGTAGCCCTTGTGGCCAAGGCAGTCGGCAAGGCCGGAGACATCGTTGACCGAATAGGGCGAGAGGAAGAACGGCTCCACGAACATGGGTATCGACGACAGGATGGAGGGCATGCCGTCGATGCTCTTGCGGCCGTTGCAGTAGGAATACTTATAGGTGAGGGCGCCGCCGCGCTCGATGAGCGAGTCGGTGAAGGGCGTATAGCCCGCATAGCCCTGAGCGGCCAGATGGCGGTTGTAGGCACCTATGTATTCGCGACCGAAACTCTCGATGATGATGACCACCACGTTCTTCTTCACGAAGGGGTGGGCAGGTCGGGGTGTGTGGATGGGGTTGAACACCGACTCGAGCTGGGCCTGACTGTCGTAGTAGGCAATGACCTCGAAGTTGTTCTTGCCGATGGTGCGGATGAGCGCAAACGGGGTGTTGAGCACAAGGCCGGCCTCGCTGGGGTGGTCGCAGTAGTTGTTGGCATTCGATATGGTGATTGGCCGGATGTCGCGTGTCCAGCCGCCACGCATGCCTGCCACGCAGAACGGTGCGAAAGCCAGCAGCGAGGCGAAGCGCACCAGCGGATGGAGCCACACACGGTCAGGGTCGGTCTGGGTGTTAGGCTCTCGATAGAGCCGCCACAGCCCCCATGCCACGAGGGCGGCCAGAAGGAAGAAGTACCAGTGGGCGAGGGCTTCGGTGAGGAAGATGCTGCCCAGGTTGCTCTCGTTCTGGAACTCCTGGAAGATAGTAGTAGTGGTGCGGTGCATGCTGAAGCCAAAGTAGACAGAGTCGCCCAGGTTGATGGCCAGCGTGAGTGTGTTGACTACCACGAACAGCCAGCGGCACACGCGCTGATAGACCGCATGGGGGCGCAGCGGCAGGGGGAAGAGCACCATCACCACCCAGAGGGCATTGGTGTAGAGTATGGCCGTAGTGTCGAACATGACACCGCCGCGCAGCAGCTCCATGAAGTGGCTCCAGCCGATGTTGGCGTAGAGAGAGTGGTTCTCGAAGTAGAACGCCATACGGGCCACGAAGTAGACTATGTAGGCAAGGCCGAGGTTCAGCAGCACGCATGCCAGCGGCCTTAGCAGTTGCAGATGTTTCATTTGAATGACATTTGAACGATGTTTAAATCGGGTGCAAAGGTACTAAATAATTCATAATTAGGCATACGCAATTAATAATTATTTCCTACCTTTGCAGCATGAAACAACTGAAGAGAGGCTTTTTCTACTATGTGCTGGCAGTGCTGCTTGTAGGGCTGCTGCTTATGTTCTACATGCAGGGCGACCCTGTTGCCAGCTCGATGGACGGGCTGGGATGGGTGTTCTTCACTACCTCGTGTCTGGGCCATGCGGCTGTGGTCCTGCTGGTTGTGCTGCTTGTGTGCTACGTGCCTTGGGCGCTGCTGCGATGGCGGCGCGTGGCGGCGGTGCTGATGGTGACGGCGGTGAGCCTGCTCACGATGGTGGCCTTCGTCAACATGCAGGTATACAAGATATACCGCTTCCACATCAACGGTTTCATCCTGAACATGCTCACCGGGCCTGGCGCAGGCGACATCTTCGACTTCGACACACAGCTCTACATCACTGAGGGGCTTATAGGTCTGGCCATCGTCGCCGTGTGTGTGGCCCTGTGGTGGCTGTCCGGATGGTTGGACAAACGCTGGAGGGCACTGCACGTGAAGCTGTGCGCAGCCGCACTGCTGGCCCTGCTCGTGGTGGCCAACGGCTGCTATGTCTATGGCTCGTTCGTGGTGAAGCCCTCGGTGATGAAGAGTGCCCAGCTGGTGCCATACTACTTCCCCCTGTCGGCCAGCAGCTTCATGCACGACGTGCTGGGCATGGAACGGCATGTGCTCGCACTGGACGACGGCGAGGGCGGCGGCGAGCTGTGCTATCCGTTGCACCCCCTGCAGGTAGACACCACGGCGTCCAAACGTCCCAACATCGTGATGATTCTGCTGGACTCGTGGAGCCGGCTGTCGCTCACCGAGGAGTGCATGCCCCACACGTGGCAGATGGCCCACGAGGAGCAGTGGTATCAGAACCACGTGAGCTGCGGCAACGGCACCTCGTTCTCGGTCTTCGGCATGTTCACCGGACTGCAGCCATACTACTGGACAACGTTCCAGTCGAACCGCATCAGCCCGCTGTTCGTCGACGAGTTGCTGCGGCAGGGCTACGACTTCAGGGCCTATCCCAGCGCTTCGCTCGAAGACCCGCCTTTCAGCCGGATGCTCTTTCAGCATGTGCCCAACCTGCGTGTGAACACGCCCGGCGCAACTGCCTACGAGCGCGACACAAAGATAATGGAGGACTTCATTGCTGACATGCCGCGCCTGAAGCAGCAGCAGAGACCGTTCTTCGCTTTCATCTTCTTCGACCTGCTGCATGCCTACAGTCTGCCGAAGGAGCTGCTCAACCGATTCCAGCCCTCGTGGGAGTATGGCGACTTTGCCAAACTGCACAACGAGATGGACCCCACACCCTTCTGGAACCTATATCGCAACTCGGCATTCCAGACCGACCGTATGGTGAACAAGGTCATCGGCGAACTGAAGCGGCAGGGACTCTACGACGACGCGCTGGTCATCATGACGGGCGACCATGCGCAGGAGTACAACGAGAACCATAAGAACTACTGGGGGCACAACTCCAACTTCTCGCAGTATCAGATAGGTGTGCCGCTCATCGTCCACCAGCCCGACTGCGACAGCGCAGCTGTCTTCAAGCATCGCACCACCCACTTCGACTTTGTGCCCACGCTGATGCACGACTATCTGGGCGTGCAGAATCCTATCGACGACTATGCCTGCGGCAGGCTGCTCAGCGACAGCACGCCACGACTGTGGCACTTTGTTGGCAACGAGCTGCGCTATGCCTTCATCGTAGAGGGCGACACCATTCTCACTAAGGAGGGTGCAGGATACATCGACGTGACCGACGCGCACCTGAACCCCGTGCCCGACTATCAGGTGAAGCCGCGCGATTTCGATGCCGCCATAAAGCGCCTTAATAGATTCTATAAGCGGTGAAGAGAGTGTGGTGAAGGGGTGCCACTCACCTCTGGATAAGATCATGCGACGTCAGTTGCAGCAGCGCACGTGCCTGCTGCAGCTGGCGTTCTGCGTTGGGGCCTTCGTGGGCAATGGTCTGATGGGCATCGAGGTCATAGGCCACAAAGCCTGACGAGTCGTAGAGCGTCATGCCGTTGTTGTAGGTGTGCCAGGCCATCGGGCGCTGATAGCCTCGGCTGGCAACGTCGCGGCTGAACGTGAACGCCGTGTGGTCTATCTGCATCTGGCCTAACAGCGTGGCAGCCAGGTCGCTCTGGTTGCACAGGCGCTCTATGCGGTGCGGCTGCCTGACGGCTCCGCCCACCCAGAGCATAGGGATGTGGTTGTATAGACGTGTGGTCTCGTCGATGCCGCGATAGCGGTAGCCGTGGTCGGGCAGGATAATGACGAGCAACTGCTGCCACTGGGGCGTCTGCCGAAGGCTGTCAATGAACTGGCCAATGCAACGGTCAAGATAGTTGAAGGCATTGTAGACGGGGTCGCTCAGCTCGTGTGTGGGCACGTCCCACGGCTCGTGGCTCGACAGCGTGAGCAGCGTTTTCATCCATCGGGCACCAGGGGCTTCCTGTCGGATGTCACTGAGCAGCGACGACAACATCAGGTCGTCGCGGACACCCCATTGGGCCGTACGCTGCTCTTCGCCGCTGTAGTCGGCCTTCCAGCGCAGGCGGTCGTAGCCCGTCCCCATCACGTAGCTGCGCATGTTGGTGAAGTTGATGTCGCCACCGTAGAAGAAGCTGTTCTGATAGCCCTGGCTTGCCAGCGACGAGGCGATGGCGGGCAGCTTGCGGCTCTTCTCGGGTATCTTCATCACCGATGTGACCGGAAAGGCGGGGTAGCCACTGAGCGCGCTCACCACGCCCTTGTCGGTGCGCCACGAGTTGGCGTAGCACTGTGTGAAGCTGATACCCTCCTTGGCCAGTTGGTTCAGCCTGGGGGTGATGTCGTGCTGGCCGCCCAGCTCGGTGAACTGACCGCCGCAGCTCTCCATCAGGATGATGACGATGTTGGGCCGCGTCGTGGTGAGCAGCGTGTCGGGCTGCTGGCTGTCGGTGTAGAAGAAGCCGTCGGTGAGCTGTCGACACTCGGCATCGCTGTAGTAGTCGTAGCTGACGATGTAGTCGCCCGACTTGCCGAGCGACGAGAGGAACGAGAACACGGGGTTGACGGCAGCGTGGTTGAGGAACTGCTGCTGCGAGTAGTAAACCTGCCCGATGTTGGTGGTCGACTCTCCCAGACCGCCGCGAATGCCGATGACGATGAGGGGGATGCACAGCACGTAGGCGGCAGTCTCAAGGACCTTATAGTTATAAGCCCCATAAGACCTATAAGCCCCATGGGTCACCCACCGATAGGCCAGCCAAATGGCAACGGCCACTATTGCCACCAGTAGCAGCCTTACCAGCAGATAGCCCAGGCTGACGCTGGCCATGGCGTCGGCTGGCGTGGCCAGGTACTGCAGGCACGATGCGTCAAGCTTGAACTGCCAGAAGGGATAGAGGCTGGCATCGGCAACGAAGGCAAGGCTGAAGGCCAGCGCCACTACACCATAATATATATATAGTATGCGGCTGGGCACGCGCACCCATACGGCCACTATGGTGAGGAGGAAGGGTAGGGCGAGGAAATAGAGAGCGGTGGAGAGGTCGAGGCTTAGGCCGTGCATGGCGACATCGCATACATCGGGTGCGGTGAAGGGGTGGTCGGCCTGCTGGCTGACCATGAACACCACCTTGGCCACAAGGAAGATGGCTACGGTGAGCACGTAGAACCTGAGCAAATAAGCCAAACGTCCCTTCATAGCCTTACACCTGCTGCATGTCGTGAAGTTTCTTGTAGTAGCCGTCCTGTTGCAGGAGAGCATCGTGAGTGCCGCGCTCCACTATGCGGCCCTCGTGCAGCACGAGTATCTCGTCGGCATTCTTGATGGTGCTGAGGCGATGGGCAATGGCTACGGTGGTGCGCGTCTTCATCAGGCGCTCCAGTGCGTCCTGCACAAGGCGCTCACTCTCAGTGTCGAGGGCCGATGTGGCCTCGTCGAGTATCAGGATGGGTGGGTTCTTCAGGATGGCGCGGGCGATGCTGACGCGCTGGCGCTGTCCGCCAGAGAGTCGTCCGCCGCGGTCGCCTATGCTGGTGTCGAAGCCGTGCTCCGTCTGGGTGATGAAGTCATAGGCGTTGGCTATGCGTGCGGCCTCGGCTATCTGCTCGTCGGTGGCATTGTCTACGCCGAAGGAGATGTTGTTGCGGAAGGAGTCGTTGAAGAGGATGGCCTCCTGGTTGACGTTGCCGATGAGCAGGCGCAGGTCGTGTATGCCCAGGTCGCGGACGTTGATGCCGTCGATGAGCACCTCGCCCTGCTGCACGTCGTAGTAGCGCGGTATCAGGTCGACCAGGGTCGACTTGCCGCTGCCGCTTTGCCCCACGATGGCTATGGTCTTGCCCTTGGGAATCACGAGGTTGATGTCGCGTAGCACCCAAAAAGTCTCCCCAAGCCCTTCCGAAGGAGGGGGTGTTTGGTTACCAGAAGCCTCGGAGGGGCTTGGGTAGGCCTTATACCCGAACCACACGTGGCGGAACTCTATCTGATGCTCGAACGAGCTGATGTGTTTAGGCTGCTGCGGCTCCTTGATGGTGTTCTCGGCCAAGAGAATCTTGTCGATGCGCTCCATCGAGGCCAAGCCCTTGGGTATGTTGTAGCCAGCCTTTGAGAACTCCTTCAGCGGGTTGATGATGCTGTAGAGTATCACCATGTAATATATAAAGGTGGGACCGGTGATGGCGTGACCCTTCAGCACCAGGATGCCGCCGAACCACAGCACAATGACTATCATTACCGTGCCGAGGAACTCGCTCATGGGGTGGGCCGACGACTGGCGTATGTTCACGCGCATGAGGTCGTCGCGATAGGCTGAGTTCACGCGGTCGAAACGGCGGTTCATCTTTTCCTCGGCACAGAAAGCCTTGATGATGCGCAGTCCGCCCAGCGTCTCCTCCACCTGGCTCATGGTGTCGCTCCAGAGGGCCTGCGCCTTGATGCTCTGTGCCTTGAGCTTGCGGCCCACGATGCCCATGAACCAGCCCATGATGGGCACGATGATGAGCGTGAAGAGCGTGAGCTGCCACGAGATGAACACCAGCGTAGCGAAGTAGGCCACAATGAGCACGGGGTTCTTGAAGAGCATGTCGAGGCTCGACATGATGCTGTTCTCCACCTCGCCCACATCGCCGCTCATGCGGGCGATGATGTCGCCCTTGCGCTCTTCGCTGAAGAATCCCAGCGGCAGCGACGTAATCTTCTGGTAGAGCTGGTTGCGTATGTCGCGCACCACACCCGTGCGGATGGGCACGATGCAGGCCGACGTGAGGAAGTAGGCGCCCGTCTTCAGGAATGTGGTGACGGCCAGGAACAGGCCTATGAGCAGCAGCGTGGTGGTGGGGCCGTAGTCGGCGATGAGTCCGTTGACCAGATAGTTCAGCTTGTTCATCAGCACATCCTGTGCGTTGCCCCAGTCCCACTCCATCAGGGTGGTGGCCGCCTCGGCATCGCCTGTCTGGAACAGTATCTGCAGGATGGGTATCAGCGCGGCAAACGAGAAGATGTTGAGCACAGCCGACAGGATATTGAACACCACCGACAGCACTAAGTATTTCTTGTAGGGCGGCACGAATCGCCGCAGCACTCTGAGGAATTCTTTCATTTCTTATAGGGCTTATAAGACTTATAGGACTTATATGGCTTATATGGCTTACAGCACCGCTTCGCCCAGCAGGGTGGCGCTGGTGCTGCCTGTTATGCGTACGCGGACGGTCTCGCCGATGTGGTGGGCACCCTTGTCGAAGACCACCATCTTGTTCTGCTCCGTGCGACCGCAAAGCTGCTGGCGCGAGCGCTTGGAGAATCCTTCTACCAGAACGCTGAACTCGCGGCCCTCGTCTTTCTTGTTCTGCTGAGCCGACATCTCCGTCTGCAGGGCTATCAGCTCGTTCAGGCGGCGAATCTTCACCTCCTCGGGTACGTCGTCGGGCAGGTGCTTGGAGGCGTAGGTGCCAGGCCGCTCGGAGTACTTGAACATGAAGGCCGAGTCGTACTGCACCTCGCGCATCAGCGAGAGGCTCAGCTGGTGGTCCTCTTCGGTCTCAGAACAGTAGCCCACGAAGATGTCGGTGCTAAGCCCGCAGTCGGGCACAATGCGGCGTATGGCTGCCACGCGGTCCATATACCACTCGCGGGTGTACTTGCGGTTCATCAGCTTCAGTATGCGGTCCGACCCGCTCTGCACTGGCAGGTGGATGTGCTTGCATACGTTGGGCATCTCGGCAATGACGTGCAGCGTCTCGTCGCTCATGTCCTTGGGGTGCGAGGTGGTGAAGCGGATGCGCATCTCGGGAGCCTCGCAGGCAACAAGGCGTAAAAGCTGGGCAAAGCCCACCCCCAACCCCTCCCCAAGGGAGGGGAACTCGGAAAGACTTGCTCCTTGAGAGTAACCAAACTCCCCTCCCTTGGGGAGGGATTGGGATTTATATGAATTGACGTTCTGTCCCAGCAGCGTCACCTCCTTGAAGCCGCGGTCTCTGAGGTCGCGCACCTCGCGCAAGATGCTCTCCACGTCGCGACTGCGCTCGCGGCCACGGGTGTAGGGCACTATGCAGTAGTGGCAGAAGTTGTTGCAGCCGCGCATGATGCTTACGTAGCCGCCTATCTTGTGGCCCAGGCCTATGCGCTGTGGCACCACGTCGCGATAGGTCTCGGTGGTAGACAACTTAATGTTCATGGCCTTATGGCCCATTTCGGCCTGTGCGAAGAGGTCGGGCAGCGACAGGTAGGCATCGGGTCCGCACACCAGGTCGGCACCGTGCTTCTCGAGCAGCTCGTCCTTCACGCGCTCGGCCATGCAGCCCAGGACGCCAATGATGAGTGAACCACTCGCCTCGGCAGGGAGTGAGCTTTTGCGCTGGCGGCGCAGGGCGTTCAGAGCCTCTAAGCGGTGGTAGATCTTCTGCTCGGCATTGTCGCGCACAGAGCAAGTGTTCAGCAGCACGGCGTCGGCCTCGTCGGCGCTGTCGCAGGTCTCATAGCCGGCCATCTGCATGACCGAGGCCACCACCTCCGAGTCGGCCACGTTCATCTGGCAACCGTAGGTCTCGATATATAGCTTCTTCATTGTTTGCATGTTCTTTGGAGTGCTGCAAAGGTAGACAAAAATTCTGAGATAACACGCTATAGGTTGAAAAAACTGCTGCAACAGCCCGCTTTTGTACTGCCCATGGGGTGGTTAAACTACAGTACAAAAGTAGTTTGAACGCTTCGGACTGGCAGTTTGTCGGCTTCGGACTGGCAGTTTGAACCGTTCGGACTGGCAGTCCGAAGCTTTAAAACTGTTCTCGGACTGTATTTGGCCCTGCCGTTCAAGGTGTGAAAAAAAATGGGGCGCGCAGTGCATAATTCACAAATAATGCTTACCTTTGCAGCCAAAATAACTGTGAGAACATGCAAAGACCTACTATTACTAAAGCTACCATCTTCAAGGAGATTCGCGACTACGTGATGATTGCCATCGCCATGCTGAGCTATTGCATAGGCTGGACGGTGTTTCTGCTGCCCAACAACATAACCACGGGCGGCGTGGCCGGCGTGTCGTCGATATTGTTCTGGGGCACGGGCATTCCCGTCGGACTGAGCTACTTCGTCATCAACGCCGTGCTGCTGCTCATTGCGCTCAAGGTGCTGGGCTGGCGCTTCTGCGTGAAGACTGTCTATGCCGTGGCCGTGCTCACTGCGGGCCTTACCGTGATACAGCAGCACTACGACGCCCACCTGCTGGCCGACCAGCCCTTCATGGCAGCCATCATCGGTGCCGTGTTCTGTGGCTGCGGCGTGGGCCTGGGGCTTTCGGTGGGCGGCTCTACGGGCGGCACCGACATCATTGCGGCCATCATCAACAAGTACCGCGACATATCGCTGGGGCGCGTCATCCTGATATGCGACGTGTTCATCATCTCCAGCAGCTATCTGGTGCTGCGCGACTGGGAGAAGGTGATCTATGGCTACGTGGTGCTCTACGTCACCGCTTTCTGTATAGACCAGGTGGTTAACTCCAGCCGCTCGTCGGTGCAGTTCTTCATTGTCAGCCAGAAATGGGAGGAGATAGGGCGCCGCATCAATATGGCCCATCGCGGCTGCACGGTCATCGACGGTACGGGCTTCTACACCGGCCACGAGGTGAAGATGCTGTTTGTGCTGGCCAAGCGGCGCGAGAGCAGCACCATCTTCCATATCATAAACGATGTAGACCCGCAGGCCTTTGTCTCGCAGAGCGCCGTCATCGGCGTCTACGGCGAGGGCTTCGACCACATGAAGGTGCGCTCGAAGAAGCAATAGCGGCCATCGCCGCCACAGCTGCCAAGGGCTGTCTGACCGGGCCTTGCTGCCAACAGAAAAAGGGCTGCGCTCTCGCTGAGCGCAGCCCTTGCTATTGTGGCAGTTGCCGTCGGACGATTACTTGCGACGGAACTTGCGACCGTTCTGGATAACGATGCCGCGGTAAGTGCGGTCGACGCGCTGGCCGTTGACATCGTACATCGGAGCATTGAGGTCGAGCTTGCCAGCCATGACGGCTTCGATGCCCACAGCGATGCTCTTCTTCAGCTCGATGGCAGCAGTGCGCAGAGCCTTGGCGGCGTTGGTAGCCTCCTTGGTCTTGGCCACGCACTCGCTGGTGGTCTCAGGCACGGTGGTGTCGGCCAGCAGAGCCTCGGCCTCGGCAATAGCAGCGGTCAGGGCGTTCTTGCTCTCCTCGGTGGCCTTGTCGAGATCGGTAGACTCCAGCAGAGCCTTGGCGTCGTCGAGAGCCTTCTGCAGGTCGGCGCGTGCAGCAGCCAGATTAGCCTGTGCAGCAGCCAGCTCGTCGTCCTTCTCCTGCTCGGCAGTCTTCTGTGCGTTCAGTTCGAACCAGAGGTTGCTCAGGGTCAGCTCGGCACCCTCGGTCACGCTGACCTCGAATGTCATTTCGCCCTGCTCCTTGAGGTTGGCCTCGGTAGCAATGGTGCCCTCGGCAGTCAGAGTGACAGCCTCGCCACCAACAGCCTGGAAGGTAGCCTCGCCAGCAAAGTCGCCAGTAACGTCGTAGACGCCCTCGGAGATGTTGGCCACAGTGGCCTTGGCATTGCCGGCGAACACCAGCTTGCCAGTCTCGTCGACGCTCACGTTGCCCTCCCATGCGCTGAGCAGCAGCTGAGCAAGCTCACCGTTCTCAGAGAGCATGTCCTCGTAGTAGGCCTGAGCCTCCTCGGTGGTCATGGTCTCGTTGTAGTAGAGTCTCATCTGCGGCTGATGACGCTGCGAGAATGCGATGTAAGCCTGCGGAGTATAGACATTGGTCTTGTTGGCAATGGTGCTGATGGAAGCAACGTTGGCATAGGCATCGCGCGAAGCCACGGCAGCGTCGTAGGCTGCCTTCAGTGTGCGAGTAGCCTCGAGCGTGGCCTGAACGTCGTCGCCAGGCTCAGCGGCAGCAGCAGCCACGAGGGCAGCGCGCACGTCCTTGTTCATCTTTTCCTTCTTAATCAGCTCAGCGTACTGCTTCAGGTCGGCCAGGTCGGCGGTAGAAGCGAGCACGAAGTCCTGTGTGACATTGCCCTCGGCGAAGCTCACCTCGGCAGTAGCAGCCACATAGTCCTCGAGGGTAGCCATAGCGGTGTAGTCGCGAGTAGACTGCACAACGTTGATGGTGTACTTACCCTCGGCGTCGGTAGTGCCGGTGTACTGGATGTTGTCGCCATCGGTGCTCACCAGCGTTACGGTAGCGCCCTCGATAGGAGCAACACCGTCGGTAACGGTACCAGCGATGGTGGCAGGCTCGGCAGCCAGTGTGAAGTAAGCCAGAGGAGCGGCCTTAGTGGTTCCATTGTAGGACATGGTGAGGTCGCTGTCGTAAGCATAGGTGGCACTTATCCAGTTGCCAGAACCCTGGCCAACAGCCTCAGTATATACGCGGATGTCTGATGTGCCGTCCCAAACGATAGCCTCAGGCAGTGTGATTACTGACTCGAAGTTGGCGGGGAAGGAAACAGAGCTGCCGTCGTACACAACAACCTCGGCCATGTTGTCCTTGTCAGGAGTACCATAGGTGATTTCGCCAGTAGATGTGCTCACCCACGACGTAACCTTGGCCTTGAATGTCTTGGCGCTATTGCTGGCCTTGAAGGAGATGGCAGTAATCTTGTCGCCAGCCTTGATGCCTGCAGCCTGAATCTTGGCAGCAGTGTAAAGGATGTCGGTGTAGCGGGTTGAAGAGCCGTCGGCATAATACCAGTCAACGAAACCGTAGTCGCGGCCAGTGCCGGACTGTGTGCCCACCTGAATGGCATCGGCCACAGCAACCTCCTCGGCAAATGTCACCTCGACGGGTTCGGTCTGCACGCTGTAGTCGCCAGCTTTCACCTCGAAGTAGACGGGATATGTACCGGCCTTGGGCGAACGGAAGGTAGCGCTCAGTTCGGTAGCAGCACTGCTGAGGCTGTTGGTTGCGGGAATAGCCACAGTGCCTTCAGCTTCAGTAGCCACGCCGTCGACGTAGGCCACGATGCTGTAAGAGCCGGCAGCCTCTTCGGCAAGGCCGATATTGCGCAACTTCACCGTAGCCGTGCTGTTCACGTTTTGCATAGCCTCGGTGGGCACGCTGGCCTCGTCGAGCATCCAGTCGTGAGCCACGTCGACCACGGTAAGACCGTAAATCTCGTCGAGGTAAGCACGGCCCTCGATAGCGAAGCCAATGTAGCACTCGCCAGCGGGTACGGTGAACTTGAAGGTCTGGTAGTCGGTGGTCAACTTGTTGGCCTCGTCCTCTGCAGTGCCGCTCACGGTGGTGAGCAGTGTGCATGCATCGATGTTGTCGAGCAGCTGCTCGCGGGTCTCTGCGGCATACACCTTCACAGCGCCCTCAGTCCATGTAGAGCTGTAGAGCCTTGCGTCGAACGACATCTTGTCGCCAGCCAGTGCCTTCACCTTCGGAGTGATGAAGAGGTTGTCGGTAGTGTTGGTCGAATAGATATAGAAGTTGTAAGGAGCAGAGTAGTTGCTGCTGGCATTACTGATGTTCTTCTGGTAGACAGCGCCTGCAGGCCATACGATGCTGTTGGTGGTAGCGTTGTCGAAGTTGGCAAAGAACTTGCTGGCATCGAGCATGGTGCCGCTGATGGGCAGGCTGAAGGTCTGGTCGTCGCCATTGCCGTCGACGTAGACAATGCGCAGGTTGCCCTCAAATTCGTTAGGATATTCTGCCGAGAAGATGATGTCGATGGCCTGTGCCGACTGGCTCAGTGCGTTCTCGTCGTAGGCAGGCACGGTGATGGGAGCCTCGAGCGTTGTGCTGAATCCTGCGGGCAGCAGAATCTGCTTCACCTGCATGGGGGCAGCACCGTAGTTATAGATGTAGAAGCTCTGCTTAGCACCAGGAGCGTTGGTCGTGCCAAACTCGATGGGGGCTGTGCGGTCGGCGGGCTTGTACCACTTGCTGCTGGGCAGGCTTGTGTAGAGATGGAACTCAGGCTCGTAGGTCACGGTGAGTGCAACGTGCTGGGTCTCGATGACGGTGCCATCGGTGAACTCGAAAGCAATGTAGGTGTCGTAGGTAGTGTTCTTCTCAACCTCCGGAGTGTACGAGAAGTTGAACAGCTGGGTAGCCGTAGCCGTGGCGGTGAGTGCCTTCGATGTGGCGGTAGCCACTGCCTGGTCGTCGAAGTAGTACTTCACGGTGTAGTCGGCAGCTGCCTCGGTGGTCAGCGGGATGATTGTCACGCTGGCGTCAACTTTCTTACCACTGGTGATCTGCTCTCCGGGCAGGGTGACGCTGCTGAAGTAGATGTCGTGGTCGACATCGACCTTCTTCAGACCAATCACGTTGTCAAGGCGCACGCCATAGATGGCGAATGCCACATAGTAGTCGCCAGCCTTGTCGAAGCTGATGCTCTTGTTCTGGAAAGCAGATGTGAGGTCGGCAGCGGTGATGCTGAAGACGGGTTCGCCCCAGTTCATGCGGTCGGTAGACACATAGACCTTCAGGTTGTATGTAGCACTGCTATAGCCATCGCGGCTAACATCGAACGACAATTTGTCGCCAGCTTCGGCATGAAGCAGCGGAGTGATGAACTTGTTGTCAGCGTTGGCATAGCTCGTTGAAGTGAAAGAATAGAGATAGCCATCGTAGACATCAGAGGAAACGTTGGTAGTGCCTTCACGTACGCCTGCTTCCTTGATGGAACCGGCGGGGAAGTCGACAGTACCGGACTGAGAGCTGGCAAAGTCAGCTACGAAGACACCTGGCGTGATGACATTGCCGCTGAGTCCAATGGTATAGGTCTTGGCCTCGCTCTTCTCGTTGGTATAATTGACGGTGAGGTCGCCAGAGTAAGCGCCCATAACGTCGGCAGGCAGTGTGACAGTGAACGTCACCTTCTGCTTGCTCTCGACCACGGTGCCAGCAGCGGGCAGGTCGGTCGAGGTGAAGCCGTCGGGCAGCGTGATGCTGTTGATGGTGAAGGGAGCAGTGCCGTCGTTGTAGATTTCATAGCTCTTGCTCGTAGTTTCGCTCACAACACCAAATGCCTGTGTGACATTGAGGCTGCTGGTGCTTGTCGTACCGGCAGCACGGAACACGAACTTAGACTCGTAGGCGGTAATGCCAGCATAGCGGCTGGACGACGAAGTGGTTCCGTTGATGTTCTCGCGGACGAAATAGTAGTTCCAAGAAGAAGTGGGCTTGGTAATATAGAACGTAACAGGCACGTTGGTCTTTGTCTCACCTACAGCCAGATCTACGGGCACGTTGATGGTAGCGTCGTCGTAGTAGGTCTTCGTGCCGCTGGAGTAGGAAGCACTGGCCAGCGTAAGGGTGTAGTTGGCGGTAGTGCCCGACACAAGATTGAAGTCGCCAGTGTTGGTCAGATTGAGCAGCAGGTCTACCTTCAGCTTGCCGTCAGCCTGCTGGCTGAAGTAGGTAGTGGTGCCACTGTTGCCAGTGTTGCCTTCGCTGTTCATAACAGATGCTACAGTCATGCCAGCCTCCTTAACAACCTGCATGCTGGTAGCAGTGAAGTCGTCAAGGTATACATACTGTGCACGGATGCCAATGCGCTGGTAGTCGGCTACGTCGAGAGTAGCTTCCACCCATTCGGCACCAGAACCCGTGTTATAGCCAGGAATGTCTTCCTTCACGGTCTTCAGCAGTTCGCCGCGAGTGGTTCCGGCGTTGTCGACAGCATAGAACTCTACAAAAGCGTTGTTGGTGCTCGAGGCGCTGTAAGAGGCCTTCACCTTCAGGGTGATGGTTCCCTTGACCTGCGGAGTAACAAGCAGGTCGTAGCACACTGTGCCACCCCAGTTGTTGCCAGCATACTGGCGTGCTGCATAGAGACAGCCAGTACTGCCTACACCTGAAGTAGAGTAGTAAGAATAAGACATATAGTAAGGACCCCATCCGTCGTAGTTGCCAGAACCCACGATGTGACCCCACTTGTTTGCAACTGCAAAGTCGTGGTTGCTGGTGGTGATGCTCTCGTTGAAGTCAACGGTATAGTTGGGCACTACCAGTGCACCAGTATCTTCAGCCACCTTCTTGTAGAGCTGAATAGGGTTCTGATTAACACTCTTGAAATAGCGGAAACGATTTTGGTCACTGCCCGAATTGTATTGCATGGTCATGGTACTGCCGCTAAACTGGGCACTGATGATAGCGCTACCGTCGCTAATGGCGAAAGTATGCTTATAAGTAGCAGCATTGGTAGTTTGCTTCAAACCATTGCTGTTGCTTGACACACCAATGTAGTTGCCACTGGCAGATTTAATAGTACCTGCGGCAACGTCAATGGTAAATGTTGCAGCATCAATGGCATCGGTTGAGGCAATCTTGCTGTCAGCGATAGTAACGGCTACAGTGTTATCTGTTGCATCGAGGGTTGCCAATGCACCGTTGAACGCCACATTGCCACCTTCATAGACAATCAGGTACTCGCCGTCGGTGATATCGGCGGTAGCAGTCACCTTCTCATAATCGGCAAAAGCGGTTCCGCAGAACATCATCAGCAAACTGAGCAATGAAAAACGTATTGTTTTGTTCATGTTTGGTTTTTGTTTTTGTTGTGCGCCTTCCGGTTCGTTAGCGCATGAATAGTTGGTTTGTTCCGTCTGTGCCCGTCTGCGAACCTCTTAATTGTCTCCCAGTCTTAGTGGTGAAACCAGCCGTGACACATTGCCGCTGATTATGGCCTTTTGTGTTTTTTTTGTTCGTTCGTTGTTTTTATTATTGTTATACGTGTATGAATGATAAATCTTTTTAAAGTGCAAAGTTACGAAAAAAATTGTTATGAAGCACAAAGAAACCGAAAAACTTTACTTTTTGGCGTATTTTATAGTGTTTTTTTCGACGGATTGTTGCCATTTTCCGAATTATTGTGACAAAAAAGCAGCATTTCGGCGGCATGTAGATGAAAGGTTACACGGTATTGTCGGAGAGGCTCTGCGCCATTGCCGGAGAGGCACTGCGGCCTGGCCGGGGAGGCTCTGCGGCATGAGCGGGAAAATTGCACGCGCCGTTGAATGCTTGCTGCGCAGCGGCAGGGCTTATAGCAGAAAATGAAAAAGACCAGCAACGCCACTGCGGCTTTGCTGGTCTTTTTAATGGTTGCCGGGCAGAGCAATTACTTGCCCAGTATGCGGTTGATAATCAGGGTGACGTCGGTAATGTCAATTTTGCCGCTGTCGTTCATGTCGGCAGCCTTGGTGTCGAACTTCTCGGGCGTGCGGCCCAGGATGTGGTTGATGGTAGCGGTGACATCGCTCACGTCAATGCGGCCATTGCCGTCGGCATCGCCCTTGATGAAGTTGACGAGGCTGAAGTCGATGGTCTGGCTCTCGCCGCCCATGTCGATGGTTCGGGTGTCGGTGGCATAGCCGTCGGCCTTGGCGCTGACACGGTAGGAGCGCTGGCTCTGCACCACGCTGACCACGTAGCGTCCGCGCAGGTCGGTGGTGGTTTCGTACTCCACGTCGTCCAGGTCTTGGCTCACGAGTGTGATGGTGGCTCCCTCTACGGGCTGTCCGTCGGCAGTGACGGTGCCGCTGAGTGTGACAGGCTCAACCGACACGCCGAACGTGGCTACGGGGTTGCCGACGGCTGTGCCGAAGCTTCCATCGCCGTGGGCATAGTAGGCGTTTTTGTAGTTCTCATCGATGTCGAAGGTCACTGATACGTAGCTGCCATAGCCGTTGATGTTGGTGAACAGGCGCAGTGCCGACGTACCGTCGTAGGTTATTGGGTTGTCGGCGAGGTTCAGCCTGAAGGTGTGCTCCTTGCCGCTGCTGAAGACCGCGGTCTCGTCGTTGTATATCACTACGTGGGTCATGGCGTCCTTATTGGGCTGTCCGGCCACGAACTGGTCGGCCTGCTGCATGCCCACCCATGCCTCGGCGTTGAGTTTGTCGAAGGTTTTGGTGCCACCAGACATGCCAGTGAAGCTGATGGACGTAATCTTGGTACCGGCGGCGATGCCGAAGGCGCTGAGCTGTTCGGGCGTATAAAGCACGTCGGACATGGACTTGCCCGAGCTGTCATCCATCCATGTGGTGTAGAAGGGCACAGCAGTCGAAGTGTTGCTCTTGGCGCCCACGTTCACCTCGCTCACTGCCTGCTCAGGTGCGAAGGTCACGCTGACAGGCTCGGTCTGCATGCTGTAGTCGCCTGCCTTCACCTCGAAGTAGACGGGGAAGGTGCCCACGCGCGGTGAGCGGAAGGTGGTCAGGATGGTAGCGGGCTGAGCCGTGAGACGGTTGACGGCGGGCAGCGGCGTGGTGCCCTGTGTGGTAGTGGCCTTGCCGTCGACATAGGCCGTCACGGTGTAGGCGGTCTCGTCCTGCATGCCGATGTTCAGCAGGCTGATAGCAGCCTGTGCGGGCACGTTCTGCATGGCTTCGGTAGGCATGCCCACCGTGCCGGGCAGCCACTCGTGGGCGGCATTGGCGGCAGGGGTAAGGCCGTAGATGTTGTCTACGTAGACGTCTTTCAGCTTGAACACCAGATAGTAGTCGCCCGTGCGAGGCATAGTGACGATGTGGCTGGCCCGCTCGCCCGTGGTGGCGTAGTCGATGGCCACGTTGCCGCCGGTAGCCATGATGGGGCTGAGTGCAGCGAAGTCATCGTCGGTCTCGGCCTGTGCAGCGGCCACGTGGTCGCTGACGAGATAAACGCGCACGTAGCCGGCATTGTCGCCAGTGACCATGCTGCTACGCGGACAGGCGTCGAAGGTGAGCATGTCGCCACTCTTCAGGCTCATCTTAGGCGATATGAAGAGGTTCTTCTGGTCGGAGGCCGACTGCAGGGCACCGTTGCCGGTGGTGGGTGTCACTACGCTGATGCCCGACTGTGCGAGCGAGCCAGCGGGGAAGTCGTCGTTGTCGGTGCCGAAGTCGGCATACCACAGCGAGGCATCGAGCATGGTGCCACTGAGTGCCAGCTCGTAGGGGCTGTCGGTGCCCAGGCCGTTGTGCACGACGGTGAGCTTTCCGTTGTAGGTTCCGGCCACGGTGGGCACAAAGCCTATGGTCACGCTGACAGAGTCTTTCGAGGCAATGGTCTGTGTGGCGAGGTCGAAGGGCTGGCCGTCCTTGGTGACGGTGGCGGTGAAGCCCTGCGAAGCCGTGAGCGAGGTGATGGTTAGCGGCGCCTTGCCCCAGTTATATATGCGGTACTGGCGGGTGAGGTCGGTGCGGTTGGTGCGCCCGAAGTCGACGGTGGAGGTGATGCTCGTGGGGAAATACCACTTAGAGACGTAAGCATCGGTGTTGATCAGTGCGAAGTAAGGCTGTGCCACGACGTGCAGCGTAGCCTCGTCCGTACGGTACTTGGTGCCGTCGGCAAAGGCCACCTCGGCATAGGTGGTGTGGTCGGTGGTCTGCTGGTCGTCGGGGGTATAGCTGAAGCTGAAGTCCTTCGTCAATCGCGCCGATGGCTCCAGGTCGACGGTTTCGGCCTGTGCCACGCTAACGCCGTCGACGTAGTAGCTGACGGTATAGTCGGCTGCTGCCTCGGCAGTGAGTGGTATGAGCGTGAGCTTAGGCGTGATGGCTTCGCCGGTGAGTGTCTCGCTGTCCTGCTTGAAGCTGGTGATGTAGACATCGTGGGCCACATCGACACGCTGCAGACCAACGATGTTGTCGACCTTGACGCCGTAGATGGCAAAGGCCACGTAGTAGTCGCCGGCCTGGGCAAAGCTGATGCTCTTGTCGGCAAAGTTGGTTTCGAGCTGGTCGTAGGTGGCGGTGAAGACGGGGTTGCCCCACGACTTGCGGTCGGTAGACACGTAGACCTTCAGGTTGTAGTCGCTGCCCTGCAGGTCGCGGGCCACCTGGAATTCGAGCTTCTCGCCGGCCTGGGCATGCAGCTTGGGCGTGATGAACTTGTTGTCGGCGTCCTTGAAGTCCTTGTTGTTGTGCGACTTCAGATAGTAGTTGTATATGCCCTCGGCGTAGGTATAGTCGGTGTTGATGCCGGCCTCGGCCACGCTGCCTTCGGGATAGACAATCGTGCTCTCCTTGTTGTTGAAGTCGGCTCCCCAGGTGTTGGCCCCCACCACCTTGCCGCTGAAGGGCAGGGTGTAGGTCTGGTCGGTGCCGTTCTTGTCGACGTAGACTATCTGCAGGTTGCCGTTGTAGCTGCCACGGTTGTCGGCCGGCAGGGTGATGGACACAGGCTGCTGGGTCTCCTTGGCCACGGTGAACTGCGACGTGGGGGCATTGGCCGAGGTGAAGCCCTGCGGCAGGGTGATGCTGCGCACGATGAGCGGGGCGTTGCCGCTGTTGTATATCTCATAGTCCTGAGTGGTCGAAGCCGTTATCATGCCGTAGGCCTGCTCGGTGCTGAGGCTGCTCTTGTCGTTGGCACCGGCCTTGCGGAACACAAACACAGGCTCGTAGGCATGGTATTGTGACTGCGCCCGCTGAATCTCGCTGCCCTGCAGGTTCTCGCGCAGGTCCATGTGGATGTAGGTATAGCTGTTGGGCCAGGTAGAGGGATCGAGCTCGGCCGTTACGTCGAACGGCTCTGACGTAGCGCCGATGGCGAGCGTCTGGTCTATAGCTGTTGTGCCGTAGACCTCCTTGGTCTTGCGGTTGATAATAGAGATGCTATAGCCCTCGGTGCCTGGGGTGAGGTTGGCCTCGCCGTTGTTGGTCACGGTGACAGTGTACTTCACCAGCACCTTGCCGTTGGGCTGCTGGTCCCAGTAGATGGTGCCATTGGTGGCAGAGGGTTCGGCACTGGCGATGCGTATGCTGCGCTCCAGCTCGATGTCGGCCGATGTGGCTGAGAAATTGTCGAGGTTGGCGTATTGAGCACGTATGCCTATGCGCTGCGGAGTGCTCAGGGTGTAGGTGACGGCTGTCCAGTCGTTGCCCGTGAGGTCGGTGCGTTGCAGGCGCTCGCCACGGGCAGTGGCATCGGCGTTGACGCTCCAGAACTCAACGAAGGGCGACGAGCCATAGGAACTCTTCTTGGCATAGATGGTCACGGTGCCGCTGACAACGGGTGTCACAAGCAGGTCGTAAGTGGTCTCGCTGCTGTCATAGTCGCCGGCCTCTTGCTTATAGGCCAACAGACAGCCACTGTTATCCATGCCTTCGTTCTCCCTATAGGAGTAGGTCATGTAGAACTCGAAGCCATAGTCATCAGTATACTTGTGTACGATATGCTTCCAGTTCGAGGCTACACGGAAGTCGTGGGCACTGGTGATAATCTGCGTGTTGAAGTCGACCGTGTATGGGCTTACGGCATCGGCCCATGCAGGGCTGAGGCCGACGATGGCCAGCAGCACGATGAGGATTACTCTTGTAGGTTTCATAAAGTCTGTATTGTTCGTTAGTTATTGATTGGGCTATTTGATGACCACCTTGCGCGTGTGGCCGTTCTGGCGCACCAGGTAGATGCCGGCAGGCAGCTGGCTGGTGGCTGGCAGACGCTTGCCGTCGAGGGTGAACACCTGCGAGCCGGTTGCTGTGGTGCTGGCAGCTGTCTCGGCAATGCCTTGCGCAATGACGTCGCTCAGCAGCACGCTGTTGGCGTCGATGATGTCGGCATCGCGCACGTTGGCATCGGTCACCTGCGGCAGGGCCTTGGTCAGGAAGGCCACCACCTGGATATTGTCGGCGTTCCACTTGCTGTCGAGCGTTGTGCTGTAGGTGGCGTTCCAAAGGCCGCCGTCAGTGCTGATGGCGTCGCCCGTGGGAGCGGTGAGGTAGGTGCGCAGCACGTTGGGGTGCTGATACTGCGGGTTGTTGGTCAGACGGTTGGTGAGCTGGTTCACCTGCTGCTGCACAGAGCGCACGTTGGTCTCGGTCAGCAGCACCGTGACGGCCAGCTGTCCATAGATGGACTGTGCGTCGGGCAGGGCCTGACCTGCCAGGGCGATGTTGAGCTGGCGTGTCTCCGGGTCGTAGGTGGGGTGCAGCGTCACGTCGGCAAACGAGGGGCTGTCGACGTCTTGCAGCACCATGTCACCCAGGATGCCAGCCGTCATGCTGGCCGGAATAACGGGCAGATAGTCGTTCATGTCGTAGGCAATATATGCCTCGTTGGGGAAGTAGGCACGATTGACGGTGAACGTAGGATAGGTGTAGGCGTAGAGATCGAACAGGTAGTTGGCGTCATCGACGTTGAGTGCCGTGCCCTTGCGGTGCACGTTGACCAGGCAGATGCGGTCGGCGTAGGCCTCCATTAGCTCGGTGATGCCTTGGTTGAGCAGCCATGAGAGATAGGTGCCGGCGTCGGTGTAAACCTCGAAGTAGACCTTATGGCGTTTCAGGGTCTCGTTGTAGATGGCGAACGAGGCGCGCAGCGTGTCGCTGCTGGCCACGGGTTGGCCTTCCAGCGCCTTGATGTAGAATTTCATGTCGTGCGAGCCGACGCTGAGGTTGGCTGGTATGGGGAACTCGCGGTTCAGCGCATCTTGCCTGCCAGGGTTCACGGTGTCGGTGGCGGTGAACACCATCTCCGGCAGCTGGTCTATCTGGCAAGCCATGGTGTAGCCATAGACCGGTTCAAGACCCGTGTTGGTGAAGATGGCAAAGAGGTCGATGTTCTCGTTGGCGCGCTTGTACTTGAAGCCAGTGTCGAGCGACAGCAGGCTCAGTCGCTTCAGTGGCAGCGACGAGACGTCGATGATGAGCTGTACGCAGAGCTTTCCGATGTTGCTCAGCGAGTAGAGGCCTTCGCCGCTGCCGAAGTTGCCGTAGGCCATGAAGGCCCCGTCGGTGTCCTCGCCCACGCCGCAGAGGGCGCCCTCGTCGGCTGTCACCATCTCGGCGCTCTCAACATAGTCGAAGCCGAAGAACAGGGTCTCGTCGCCCTGGATGGTGAAGCCGTCGCCGTTGAAGAACACGTTGTTCCAGCCTTCGTAGGTGCGCTGCGACTGCGAGTGGGTCAGCGTCATGGCGTTGTCCTCGATGTTGTAGATGAACGTGCGGGTGCGCCCTACCGACTGGCTCAGTGCGAAGCGCAGGCCCACAATCTTGCAACCTTCATAGCCCGAAAGCATGCTCGGCTCCAGGACGGCCCCCACGGGATAGGTGCCAGCCGTGCCGAAAGCAGCCCCACTGACGTCGATGTCGTCGGTGACGGTATAGCCCAGCGGGCGTTGCAGCGCCGTGAGACCTTCTACATTGTCAGAGGCACGGTGCTTTGTCGTGGCCATGTGGCTGGCTGGCAGCGTGGCAACGACGGTCTTGCCCACCGGTATGAGTGGGGTGGGGGCGATGGCCACGCGGCGTGGCTGCGCCTGGCCAGTGACAGCCAGGAGCAGCAAGATGAGTGTTATGATGTTATGCTTCATTTATCTGCGTATTTTCTGTATGACGTTTCCATGTTTCATCAGCAGCACACCGCGAGCCTGCGAACCGGCGGGCAGACGGGTACCCTGCAGTGTATAGTACTCAACGGGCTGAGCCGACGGCTGTCCGTTGGCATCGGCCAGGGGCACGTTGCCGATGGCAGAGGCTATGTCGATGGTGTATTCGGTTGTCTCCGACTCGCCGTTCTTGTAGATGCTCTTCACGCCAATGACATGGGTGCCGGGAGCCAACGATGCGAAGACGAAAGTAGGCGTAAGGCTCTCAGCCACCTTGACGCCGTCAAGATAGATGTCGTAGCGCACTACGTTGCCATAGTCCACCACCTCGCCCTCGCCGTCAGCAGGACCCACGGTGAAGTCGTCTACCTGTACGAAGAAGGCATCGGTACTGGTATAGTGGATGGCCAGACGCACGCTCTTGTCGGCATAAGCCGAGAGGTCGGTCTCGTAGAGCGACCACTGGGCAGCACTCACGGGGTTGACCACCGACAGCACAGTGAAGTCGCCGGGCTGTATGCCGCCCTCGGAGACACAGAACTCCATGCTCTCGGGATAGGCTGCGGCGTAGCCTTTTGCCTTGACGCTGAGGGTGTAGCCATTATGTATGTCGAGCAGCGGCGATATGAGCCACTTGTCGGCCTTGACTCGTTGCGGCGAGAAGAACACCACGGTCTTGTCGCCTGTGGGTGCTGCGATGGCCTGGTCGGTGGGCAGCATGGGTGGCGTGGTGTGCCAGGGGTTGAACACGATGGGCGGCACGGCGCGGGGGTTGTTGGCTGTGCCCGAGCCTGGGAACGACACGATGTTGCTGGTGCTGCCCAGACCGATGGGGTAGACGGGCTGCTGGTCGCGGTCGACGCTGATCCATTCGCCGAAGCGTTCGGTGGCAAAATCGTCGTACTCCTCGAAGCTGTCGCTGAACACCAGCTCCTGGTTCCAGCGCAGTGTCAGGCTACCGTTGTCGCCCTGCTTGGCCGTTATGTTATAGGGTGCCAGTATGCGGTCGGTCAGACTGATTGCGAACGAGCCGTCGCCGTTCACCTCGATGGTCTGCTGATAGGCGTTGAACGCTCCCTCGGCCACGTTCACAAGATATGTGCCGTTGGGCAGTGAGCGCAGTTCGGCCACGCCGTTGGCCACGGTCAGGCTGTATGCTTGTGTGGTGGAGGTATTTACCAGGCTGATGACCTGACCGTCGGGTGACAGCTTGCTCTCGGCAGTGACGTTGAACGTGACGTGTGAGTAGATGTCGGTAGCAATGCTGAGCGGCAGCGTGACCAGTTCGCTCTCGGCAGCCTTGTAGTAGGCTTTCACACCGAGCGTATGGTCGCCAGCTGCCACATTGTGCAGCAGGAACGAGTATTCGTAGGTTGTTCCCACCTGCTCGCCGTCGAGGAAGATGCCGAAGTACTCGTTGGGGTTCGCGGGCGAGCGGCGTTCGGTACGGCGTGCAATGCCTGCGCGGCGTGCCTGAGCCAGGCCGTTGCCGCGGCGTGACAGGTAGTTGCCTATGGCATCGGCCTGTCCCACATAGACATCGTCGACCATCAGCATGAATGAGCCGTAGCGGTTGTACTCGCCGATGTAGCGTATGGCGAACTTTATCTGCTTGCCAGCATACTGCGAGAGGTCGTAGTTGAACTCGCGCCAGCCCTCGTAGGATACCGACTCGTAGTTGTCTTGATCCAGTCGGGCGAAATCGCTCTGACGGGTGCCCTGTACGTCGGCAGTAAGCTCGCAGACGTAGACCATAAAGCGCTCAGGATACTGGTCGGAGGCCTTGGCGAGGAACGAGAGCACATTGTCAGTGCCCACGGTGATGGCTGGCGAAATGAGCCAGTCGTCGTTGGCACGGCCAGAGCTGGTACGTGTGAAGCCCACATACTGGCTGCCGCTGTATGGGTGCAGGATGGGGTAGTCGTACCACCACGTGGGTTCTACGGTCAGCGGGTTGATGATCTGGGCATACTGCATGACGCCGCGGTTGGGGTAGGCGCCGAGCAGAGCGGCTGCAGCCTCCTGGTCGGCATCGATGCCTGTCCACTCGCCGAAGGTGATGGCCCAGTCGGCATAGCTCTCGAAGTCGTCGAAGAAAGCCGGTTCTTCAATGTTCCACGACATGAGCACGTTGTTCGAGCCGGTCGTGGCATCGTGCTCGGCAGTGGCGTGGAGTGCAAAGGGCAGGCGTGTCTTCTCGCTGAGTGTCAACTCGACGGTCAGCCCCTCGGCGCTCTCTGGCACGTCGAAGTCGGTTGATGCTGTGATGAATCCCTCGCGCTCGACGGTGACGTTGTGCTTGCCGGGGTAGACGCGGGTGGTGCAGAGCCCCCGGTCGTCGAGTTCTAAGTGGCCATAGCTGATGTCCCATTCGGTCTGTTTCAGCACTATGGTCTGGCCCGACAGATAGTCGCCCTCTACCGATGTGACGTGCACGGTGAGGGGGATGTTGCGCTGCTGGGCACTGGTGGCCAGGCACAGCAGTGCCAGTAGTGAAGTAAGTATGTAGTGTTTGCTCATATTGGTATTGCTGATACTGTAGTGTGGCTGTTGAAAGAAGAATAAGGTAATGAGTGTTGAGGCCCGGGCTGGGCAGCACTCATTACCTTATTATATTAATAATGTAGATTAGCGGCGAGCCACACGCATGGTGCGCACGTTGTCGCCCTCTTTGACCTTGACCACATAGATGCCGCGGTCGAGCTGCTGCAGTGCATCGTTGCCACAGCCAGCGGCAACGCATACGCCGCCGAGCGTGTAGACCTCGACCTGAGCGTCAGGCTCGATGGCAGCCACGGACTGTATGCCGTCGGTGCCTGCGGGCAGGAAGTTGGCGAAGGTGAAGTCGTCGAAGAACGCCATCCAGTTGGCACTGATGGTGGTGTGGCGTACGGCCACGTAGATGTCCTTGCCTGCGTATGCCGAGAGGTCGACGGTGAAGTGGTGCCACTCGTTCTCGCCCAGGTAGGCCATCTCCGTCTCGCGCATCACGGCGGTGAAGTCGGTTGTGCTGGTGTTACCCTTCTCGCTGACGAGTACGCTGACGCGGTGCAGGTCGTTGTCGCCGATGAACACCGAATTTAGTGTGCCGAGGTTGCGGGCATAGAAGTCGAGTGTCGACGATGCTGTGGCGCGCAGCTGCTTGCTGACGAGCCAGTCGTCGGCAGCCGTGTTGTCATCAGGTGCGGCGGCAGCCACGGTATAAGAGCCAGAATGGGCGGTCAGATTCTCGTTCATGTGGTGTACGCCGGCAAAGGCATAGCGTGTGCCGTCGTTCTCAACTACGGTCTGATAGTAGCCCAGCTCATAGTTCACCTTGCGGTCGGCGTCGATGGTGGTGAAGTCCTGCTTCCACTCGTAGTCCAGCGGGTTAGGCTCGAATGCGTAGTAGAGCAGATTGTCGGCCAGCCCCTCGCCCTCAACGGGCAGCGAAGCCTTGTAGCCGTTCTCGAACTCGATGTAGACATTGTCGCTGACCACCTTGGCACTGGTGCCGGCGTTAAACTGTATGCTGAAGGCCACGCCCTCATTGGGCTGTATCTCAGTGCCGGGAACAAGTGAGGTGGTGAAGCTGCCCGTTGCCGAACCAGTGTCCTTCACCTTCAGGGTATTGGTGCCCTTGTTCAGAATGGTGAACTGGTCGCCAGAGCTTACGCTCTTGCCATAGTTCACTTTGCCAGCCTGCCAGCCTGCCTTGTTGAAGGCCACGAGGTCGCCCACGATGCCGTCGATGACGATGTCGTCGAGGCCAGCGCCGCGGTGAGCACCGCCGTAGCTGTGGTTCGTCCAGCGGAACTGCACGGTCTTGCCTGCATAGTCGGTCAGGTCGACACGCTCGCTGCGCCAGTACTTGGTTTCGCCATCGGCGTTATAGTTCTCCGAGAGATAGGCAGCTTGCTTCCATTCGCCGTCGGCGAAGATCTCGAATACCAGGTCGCTATAGCCGTTGCCGCCCTGTACGTTCTCCTTCTTTAGCAGTCCGCTCTCGTCGACCACGAGGTCTACGGGGTGGTTGTCTCCCCATACAAACGAGATGTTCATGGCCTTGCCATCGGCGGGCAGGCGGAACTCAGGCGACGTGAGTGTCGATGACTTGCCGGCATTGAGCCACATGGTATACATCGAGGCGCCTTTGCCGCCGTATGCCTTGTTGGTGGCCAGCGGCTCCCAGCGGCGGTTCTCCCACTCGGCGGTGGTTGTGCTCAGCCAGCCAGTGGGTGGCTCCTTGGTGGTCAGCTCGTCGAAGTTCTCCTCGTAGGGGAACTCCATCACCGATGCGTCGGGCTGTGTGGTGAAGCGCCATGTGCTGGCGGTGGTGGCGTCGCCCTTGTCGTTATAGCCCACAACGCGCCACTTCACCACCGTCTCGTAGTCGGCGCGTGGCAGTGTGTAGGTGAGGGCATTGCCCAGGTCGAGTCCGTCGACCAGGTTGTTCACCTCGTCGTTGGTGCCCACGTAAAGCTTATAGCCCTTGGCAAACTGTGCCGGACCCCACTGTAGCACGATGTCGCGCGGGTAGATGTCGGTGGCACCGTTGGCCGGTGCGATGATGCTGGCATTGAGGGGCACACCGTCGGCACCGTAGACATTGGGCAGCAGCACGCGGTCGAGCGTGAAGCTGGAGTGGTCGAAGGCACCCTCGTCGTCGCTCTCGATGGCCGGATAGTACCAGCGCACGTAGCTGTCGTCGGTGCCCGTGCCCAGGTCTACCTCGGCGGTGAGCAGCTGGTTCAGGCCCTCCTGATAGTCGCTAATCCATTTGGTTGTCCAGTTGTCGCCACCGTCGTAGCTCACCTGCAGCTCGATGTCGTACTCAGGAGCATATTCGCCGTCGTAGGCGTTGTAGTAGGTGAAGCGCAGTGTGCCGCCGTTGGTCAGGTCGAGACGCGGTGAGCGCAGCGTGGCCACCGAGAAACCGCCGTCGCAGTAGGCACTCATGTCGCCCTCTATGGCGCGGTTGGTGCCGCCCCATCCGTTGCTGCGCCATCCTGCAGGGGGATAGTAGTCGTTGAAGGTCTCGAGCATGGTGCCCTCGGGCACGAACTGCCTGGTGGCGCTGATGGCTATGGTAGCATCGCCGCCGGTGGTGTGGAGCACTACGTCGCCCTGAGCGGCTGAGGTCATGGCAGCCTCATAGTAGAGCTGGAAGCTCACCTTCTCGTTCTTGCCCAGGTCGATGGTCTGCGGGTCAATGTTCATGCCTACGCCCTTGGGCAGGTCGACGCTGGTTATCTTCAGCCCGTTCTTGCCGGTGTTGCTCAGGGTGATCACCTCGCTGTAGAGCTTCTCGCCGATGTAAACCTCGCCGAAGTTGTAGCGGTCCATGCTCAGCGAGGGTACGGGGCCTGTAGGCGGTGTGAACTGCTTCACACTGACGTCGTCGAGCCAAACCACGTTGGCCATGTCGGTATACATCTTATAGACGAAGGCTATCTTCACCTTTTCGCCGCGCCAGTCGCTCAGGTCAATCTTGGAAGTGCGCGGATCCCAGGTGTCTATGGGATAGTCGAGCACGCCACTCTCCTTCAGCATGTTCTGGTTGTGCAGCGAGAACACGGTCTCGGCAGTGTTCAGGTTGCCGTCGGTGACAATGCGCACCTGCAGGTCGTAGAACGAGTAGTCGGCATGGTTCATGGGCGAGACGCGCCACGTGAACTGCAGCTCGTAGGTGTTGTCGAGGTTCAGCTCGGGGGTGAGCAGAATCTCCTCGCGAGGTCCGGCACCATCTTTGCCTGAGCCTATGGGGGCGTCGCAGGCAGCCACGCAGCTACCGCTGATGGTGCTGTTGGTGGCGCCGTCGGCAGGCTTCACGTAGTAGTTGTGCCATACATAGCTGGCGTTGGTGCCCTGATAGCTGTTCACCGTTGTCCAGCCTTCGCCTGCTGCCACGGGCTGCGAAACGGAGGTTGTGCTACCTGTTTCGAAACCCTCATCGAGCAGCGTTTGTGCGCCAGCATGCAGGGCGGTGCCCAGCATCATGGCCACAGCTGTGAGTGTGTAGAGTTGTTTCTTCATATCTGAATCTTATTAATTAATGTTAGTTTGGCCTGCAAAGGTATAAAATTATTTTCAGATTATCAGTTTTGTCCCTATTTATTTTACAGTTTTAACATTATTAGGCGTGGTTTTGTGGGCGAATTGTTGTTTTCTGGTGGCTAATGGGCTGTTGCCGGCATGCAGTTCCCGGCTGACGTGCGTTTTGTGTCGGCATGTTGCTTGCCCGCAACGGGTAGTCTCCATTTCAGAAAGCCATTGGCTTTGCCGACTTTGCCAACTTTTTCAGGCGCTTTTGCAGCGAAGTTTTCCGAAAGATTTTGCAAACGTCTGGTTGTCATTGACTTGACATTTATTAACATGAAAAAAGTGATCCGAAACGCGCAACTATCAACTTTTTGTCGTAACTTTGCAACCACAATTTCACAACAACTAAAAGCATCACTTTCCATATCGTTATGATACAGACCGTAGTAAAGCGTGACGGCCGCATCGTCGGCTTCAACGAGCAGAAGATCATGGCAGCCATCCGCAAGGCCATGATGACCACAGACAAGGGCGAGGACGAGACCCTGCTGAACCAGATTACCGACCACATTGCACAGCGTGGCAAGGAGCAGATGACCGTAGAGGCCATACAAGACCTGGTGGAGGTAGAGCTGATGAAGTCGAAGCGCAAGGACGTGGCACAGAAATACATTGCCTATCGCAACCAGCGCTCCATAGCCCGCAAGGCTAAGACACGCGAGATTTTCCTCGACATTGTGAACGTGAAGAGCAATGATGTGACGCGCGAGAACGCCAATATGAATGCAGACACGCCCGCAGGCATGATGATGAAGTTTGCGTCAGAGACCACAAAGCCCTTTGTCGACGACTATCTGCTGTCGCCCGAGAGCCGCGATGCTGTGGAGCACAACTACCTGCACATTCACGATAAGGACTACTATCCCACGAAGTCGCTCACCTGTGTGCAGCATCCGTTGGACAACATATTGAACTGCGGCTTCATTGCTGGCCACGGTGCCTCGCGTCCTGCCAAGCGCATTGAGACCGCATCGGTGCTGGCCTGCATCAGCCTGGAGTGCGCGCAGAACGAGATGCACGGCGGACAGGCCATACCGGCCTTTGACTTCTACCTGGCTCCCTTCGTCAGGTTGACGTACATCGAGGAGGTGAAGATGCTCGAAGAGCTTTACGGCATGGACTATTCAGCACTCTACGACGAGCCTATGATGGACTATCTGAAGCAGCCTCTCGACGGACTGCAGGGTATCGACCGTGTGCGCCAGCATGCCATCAACAAGACCGTGGGTCGTGTGCACCAGGCCATGGAGGCATTCATACACAACATGAACACCATCCACTCGCGAGGCGGCAACCAGGTGGTCTTCTCCAGCATAAACTATGGTACCGACACCTCGGCCGAAGGACGTTGCGTCATGCGTGAGATACTGCTGAGCACCTACGAGGGCGTGGGTGGTGGCGAGACCGCCATCTTCCCCATACAGATATGGAAGAAGAAGCGCGGTGTGAACTACCTGCCTGAAGACCGCAACTTCGACCTCTACCAGCTGGCATGCAAGGTGACGGCACGGCGCTTCTTCCCCAACTTCCTGAATCTCGATGCATCATTCAATCAGAACGATGCATGGCGGGCCGACGATCCCAAGCGCTATCTGCACGAGGTGGCTACGATGGGCTGTCGCACACGTGTCTTCGAGAACCGCTTCGGGCCGAAGACGTCGATAGGCCGAGGCAACCTTTCGTTCTCTACTATCAATATCGTGAGACTCGCCATAGAGTGCATGAAGGTGGAGGACAAGGAGCAACGCATAGCCCAGTTCTTCGCCAAGCTCGACCAGATGCTCGAGATTACGGCCAAGCAGCTCGACGAGCGCTTCCAGTTCCAGAAGACTGCCTACGTCAAGCAGTTCCCGCTGCTTATGAAGAGCCTTTGGATAGGAGCCGACCAACTGGGGCCTAACGACACCGTCGAGTCGGTCATCAACCAAGGTACGCTTGGCATCGGGTTCATCGGACTGGCCGAATGTCTCGTGGCACTCATCGGCAAGCATCACGGCGAGAGCGACGAGGCGCAGGAGCTGGGCCTCAGGATTGTGGGCTACATGCGCCAGCGCGTCAATGACTTCTGCGAGCGCTATCATCACAACTACTCGGTGCTGGCCACACCCGCCGAGGGTCTGGCAGGCCGCTTCACTAAGCGCGACCGCAAGGAGTTCGGCGTCATTCCCGGTGTAACCGATCGCGACTACTACACCAACTCCAACCACGTGCCTGTCTACTATAAGTGTCCGGCTCGCCACAAGGCCGAGATCGAGGCTCCTTACCATGAGATGACACGTGGCGGACATATCTTCTACGTCGAAATCGATGGTGACGCCACCCACAATCCGGCTGTCATTATGAGTGTGGTCGACATGATGGACCGCCTCGACATGGGCTATGGCTCGGTGAACCACAACCGCAACCGCTGCATGGACTGCGGCTACGAGAACGCTCAGCAGGACCTGAAGCAGTGTCCCAGGTGCGGTTCGAAGCACATCGACCGCCTGCAGCGCATCACCGGCTACCTCGTGGGCACCACCGACCGATGGAACAGCGGCAAGCTGGCCGAGTTGAACGACCGCGTTACCCATATCGACGACGGCGAGCAGAAGCTGTTCTCTTTCGCAAGTAATGAAAACCCAGAGTAGAAACGGCCTGAAAGGCCAGAAAGCTAACAGCCCAAGGCATCGCCATGGGTATAGAGGGGCGGGTAAATGATTTCAGTATTATCAATCATAGAAGACACCATGGTCGACGGGCCGGGCTTCCGCACATCCATCTATTGTGCGGGTTGCCGGCACGCCTGTCCTGGGTGTCACAACCCACAGTCGTGGGATTTCAGCGGCGGGCAGGCAATGACCACCGACGAGGTGATGCGTGTCGTCGAGGCCGACCCCTACGCCAATGTCACCTTCTCAGGTGGCGACCCGATGTATCAGCCCGAGGGCTTTGCCGAGCTGGCCAAGGCCATACGCCAGCGGACGCAGAAGACCATCTGGTGCTACACCGGCTTCACCTTCGAGGCACTGATGGCCAATCCGCGCCAGCGCCAGCTCATCGAGCTGCTCGACGTGCTCGTCGACGGCCCCTTTGTCAAGGCCCTGCGCGACGAGTCGCTGCAGTTCCGAGGCTCCAGCAACCAGCGCCTCATCGACGTCCAGGAGTCCATACGCCAGCAGCATGTGGTGCTATGGCAGTCGGCCGCGCGTGTTTAAACTTTGCAAATAAAACTTAATTTCAGGCGTTCTCCAACCTACATATTATGATTTATTAGTATCTTTGCGGCAAGTTTGAACTATTATTATTCACTGTGCTAATATGAAAATTGCAAAGACACTATCGTTAGCGCTGTTTGTCGGTGGTATGCTCACCGCCTGCGGCGGCGACAAAGACCTCTACGAAGGTCCTGTCCAAGGTGATGGAAAACAAGTTCAGGAGCTGCAGCCTGAAGAGTCTTATCTCGATTTCTCTACTACGGCAAACGTCGGTTTCAAGCTTGACTACGGCAAGCTCGGACAGCGTGTGCTCGTGCAGATCTACACTGAGAACCCCATGAAGTTTGATGCCGCCAACGGGACGGCAACCATCGAAGGTGAAGCCCGCTATAAGATCTTCACCGACGAGAACGGCCGTTTCGAGGGCACTGTAGAGTTGCCGGCAGGCACTGAGACAGTCTACGTCGTCACCGATGCACTTGGCGTGAAGCGCTTTGCCGAGCTGAGCGTCAGCGACGGAATGGTCGAGGCCGACCTCGCCAACCATCCCGCACAGGCCAGCCAGATGCGCACTCGTGCCGCCGGACACCAGATATGGGACCTCGGCAAGGTGGGTGTCTTCGAACATCTCTACTCCATCGTCAACTGGGAGGGCAATGCCTACGGCATGATTACCGACGACAACAACGGTCTGCTGACCGAGGGAGCCTTCACTGCTGACGACCTGAAGGCCATCAAGCCTTACCTGGGAAACGACAAGACCAGCACGTTCTCTAACAGCAAGAACTGGGCATCGACCGAATTGGTGAACGCCACCATCGCTCCTTCCTTCGTCAACGAGAAGGGCGAGACCGTTACCACCACCAGCGCTCAGGTCTACGTGACCTACGTCGGCGAGATGGGTGCCTGGTATCAGGACGGCCTGGGCTACTACTATTACAAGACCGGCGAGGCTCCCGCCACCCGCAGCGAAGCCATCGCCTCGCTCAAGCACTACGTCATCCTGCCGAACAGCTCACTGCCCGCCGATCCTCCCTTCCTGGGCAGCACTATAGGCATGTATCGCAATGACTACTACAACTACGGCGAGGAGAACGCCCCCGCATGGGCCAACGAGCGCATCCAGCTGCTCTTCGAAGACCCTGAAACGGGTGAGGTGAGCACCCAGTTCCCTCCGGGCTACACCATCGGCTTCTTCCAGGTGTCCAAGGCCGACTGGAAGATTAACAGTAACATCGACCCCACCTACACGATGGGCACCCGCGTGCTCTGGTATTCGAACAAGGAGTGGAATAGCGACAACCGCTCGCACTTCTCGGCACTGGGCTATAAGGACAAGATACTCTACGGCTGCGAGGATGGCATCAACACGAGTTACAACGACCTCGTGTTCTCGGTAGAGGCCGATCCCACAGGCGTCATCAAGAATAAGGATCGCGACAGCATTGAGGTAGTGGTGCCCGAGGACGACGTCACCGAATACTCGCAGAAGACGTACGCCTTCGAGGACATCTGGCCCACCGGCGGCGACTACGACCTCAACGACGTCATCGTGGAGCACCGTCGCAGCGTTACCTTCGACTCGTACAACTATGTGAAGGAGGTGGTCGACAGCTTCATGGCCGTGCAGCCCGCAGGCTCTGCCGAGTACAACGACGGCTTTGCTATCCAGATTCCCGCTGCACAGCGTGGCACCATCACGCTGCCTGCCGGTGCCGTCGACGAGCAAGAGACCAACAGCATCATCCTCTTCGCCTCGGCCAAGCAAGTTCGCGGCCAGTGGTTTGTGGTGAAGCGCACCTTCACTGGCAAGGCTCTCACCAAGCCCGGACTGGAGAAGGAGGACAACAACCCCTTCATCATTGCCAACTACACCACCGACAACAACCGCACCGAGGTCCATCTGCCCAAGCACAAGGCCACAAGCAAGGCCAACGCCGCGCAGATAGGTTCGGAAGACGATGCCTACTACATCAACAAGGACGGCTTGCACCCCTTCTCCATCATGCTCCCCTTGGGTGGCAGCCAGCCGTTCACGCCCGTCACCGAGCGTAGCGCCATCGAGACCGAGTATCCCGACTTCGAGCCATGGGTGCAGAGCCGCATGACGCAGAAGCAAGACTGGTATCTGAACTATCAGAAGAAGTAGGCACCAGCGCGAACATTCGTTTTTTCATCATAATCCCCAATCATTCAGCAAGAGGATGTGTCCCACAGAAGCGGCACATCCTCTTTTCCTTATGTACGCTCTGGTCTACTTATATGATATCGGTGGTGAAAACCTGCATTTCCTGCACTTATGACTGACTATCAAAAGCTTGCGGTCTGAAAACCTGCACTGTTACCTGCACTGTCTAAGCTTGCTCCTACCGTGCTATATACTTCCTGCCATCCTTCAGGTAGAGGCCGCTGCGGGGCTTGGCTGCGAGGCGACGACCCAGTAGGCAGCTAAGTACATATCATAGTCTAAGGAATAAAGGAATTTAGGAAAGCTATGCGCCAGCATTCCTATATTCCAATATTCCTTAGAACAATTATCCATAGTGATATAATAAGAAGTTTGCTCCTACCGTGCTATATACTTCTTGCCATCCTTCAGGTAGAGACCGTTGCGGGGCTTGGCTGCGAGGCGACGACCCAGTAGGCAGCTAAGTACATATCATAG
>ERZ842401.553-NODE-553-length-54896-cov-6.166190_pt1 | contig 54896 bp, 76 predicted proteins | sample MGYA00521270_ERZ842401 | MGnify/ENA primary metagenome ERZ842401 (study PRJEB31892, sample SAMEA3878208) | bioreactor metagenome | biome: Moose rumen | place: Sweden | collected 2011-10 | study: EMG produced TPA metagenomics assembly of the PRJEB12797 data set... | reverse complement strand
ACTATATCTGGAACAAAGACATTCTCCACTGACCAGTGGCTTTCAAGTAATAGTAATATCTATTGGAGATTAAAGAATACATCATGGGAAGCAGGAAGTGCAGCACCTTCTAGTACTGTTGAGATAGGAGGTATTACATACAGAGATAAGAATAATGCCAATATGGCTTATATCATAGGGTATGATTGGTCTTCAGGTAACTCTGGTTTAAAACTTCTTTGGAGAAATAAATTTTCTTCTGGTGCAAGAAGTACTTCTGGTAGTAACGTAGATTGTACCCTTGTTCTTGGTGTTACTTCTGCTGGCGTTCAATACTTTGAAGGTAACGGTAGATGGAAAAACGATGTAGTTCCACTTGCTACTGATTCTAAAACTCTTGGTACCAGTTCCTTATACTGGAAAGGTGCTTATGTAATCACTCAGTACATGGGTGGAGATATTGTATTCAATGGTACCTACAATCTTAGGTCTAATGCAGATAATTCTTATGTAAGAATCCAAGGTGGAAGTGGGGAAGGTAAAGGAAGCAGAATAATACTGTCTGGTAAAACCAGAAGTGGTTTACAAGGATATGCTGAAATAGTTGCTACTGATGGTACTAACACTAATACTTTCACAGTTAAACCAAATGGGGAAACTCTAGTTAATGGTAACAATCTTGCTGCTACCATAATTAAAGGTTTATCAATTTCTGGTAAGACTATTACCTACACAAAGATTGATGGAAGTACAGGTACTATAACTACCCAAGATACAGTCTATACTCATCCTACCAGTGCGGGTAATAAGCACATTCCTAGTGGTGGTAGTAGTGGACAGTATTTGAAGTATAGTTCCTCAGGAACTGCTGTATGGGCTAATTTACCTTCATTTACTGGGGCGTTTAGTAAAGTTACAAGTCTAAACTTAGCAGGAACAAACATATCTTCAGATCGAACACTATCTGCTACTGTAGTTAGTGGTCAATTAGTTTTATTTACAGTAGATGTAACTACTACTGTTGGTTTATGCAAGATTACATGCAATAACATATTTGCTCTTGCACTACACGTTCTAGTTGGCTCTAATTCATACAAGCAAGATACTGTTAATTATGGTAGTTTCATCAATCAAACCAGTGTAGGAAGAACTAGAGCTGTCTTACTTGCTTATCCTTATAGTACTTCCCTTACGCTTACTGTTACTTTTAATACCTACTCACCAGTACCTAGTGTATCTAATTTAGATTTAACGGTGTATCAATGAATGAAGATATTAGAAACCCTTATTGGGATGGTAATAATCTGGTCTGTGAGTACAATCATCCTGTATTAGGATGGGTACCTTTTACTACTTTTGAAGGTGATACAGATGAAACAGGTCAGATGATATGGAATACAATAGACAGAGAAAATTTACCTCTCTCTAAACCTATTACTCCTGCGCAGCGTATCAAGGAAATTCAGGATGCAGTACAGAATCTCTTGGATACTAAGGCACAGGAGAAAATGTATGACAATGGCTTTGCTGTTTGCTCCTATGCTACTTCCACTGATGATACTTTCAGAAATGAAGCACAAGCATTTATTGAGTGGAGAGATAGATGCTGGAGAAAGTGCTATGAAATCCTAGACCAGTTTAAGTCTGGTGAGATTGAGATGCCTAGTGTTGAGTATGTATTAGCTGAACTTCCTGAATTGGAGTGGTAAATGGAAGAAAAAATCAAAGAGATGCTAGAGCATATTGAAGAAAATACTAAGTTTCTTTATCCTAAGGATGTTTCTAATGAAACACTTAGTCAGAACTTAGTAGGTAGAGGTATTTCATTTATGCAGAAGCCAAGTAAACAAACTACAGTAGATTTGTGTACTCTGGCTTTAGTGTTATATCTAAGGGCAAAGAATGATTAGAGACCTATTAGCAGGATTAGCTTTAATCAGTTTCTTTGGCTTACTTATATGGGGAGCAAACCATGAAGCTCCTACAACAATACCAGTAATTAAGCCAATAGAACATAACATAGTTACACATGAGTTAGTCTGTGTAACTGTAAAAGAAGATTACTGTTTCAGGTATGAAGTGAGAAGGATAATAAAAGAATGAGAATCAGCGAATGTTATACAAAGATTAAGAGAACTAAGGATAGTGAAGTGTACAGCTTCACAAATAAGAAATTTGTTTGGACTGTACAGATGTTCACTAAGGATTGGACCTTACAGAGAAAGTTCTATAAGGATGGTGAGGAAGTGGATGTAGATAGAATACCTGATAGGATATTCGCTGCTATGATGCAAAGTGATGAATGGGAATTAAAGAGTCCCATTGAATCCCCAGCTTCTGAAGAGAACGTAGTCTCCCTTAAAGAATCTGAGTGAGTTACGGAGTGCTTGAGTAGTAAAACCATCAAAGCCAAAAGCATACTGAGCCAAGAACTCATGTACATGCCTACAAGTAGTACTAGAGTAATCCCAGTAGTAACAAAGTCTTACTTCACCATCTTTAACTGCTGCTACTAACTCTCCATAAGAATACAGTGCATGAGTATGTTCATTAAGACTTAATACTTTGGCTTTACCATAGAAGCTTTTACGAGAAGAATAGACAGGTTGTAACTTAGAATACTTTTCCATATAATACCTCTGTTGTGTTAAAAGATTCGCTTTTTTAAGCCCCTTATAGGGGCTTTTTTATTGTTTCAATAATTTCCTTATTAAAGGGCGAAGCCCTTAAATTCATTCTAAAGATGTTAGTCTTCTTATCATGTTCAAAGCCAGTGAAAGCAATAATACTAGTATGGTCTGAATACTCTATACCCAGAGCTACCTCTATATCATCATCCTTTAACTGGCTTATTGCCTGTTTAAGTTCCTTAAGCTGCATCGATACCTCATAAAAAAGCCCCTTATTCAGGGGCTAAACAGTGGTTACATTAGGAGGATTGAAAATGGTGCTGACGATAGGACTTGAACCTACAACAAACTGCTTACAAGGCAGCTACTCTCCCTATTGAGCTACATCAGCATAACTGGCAGGGATGTAAGGATTTGAACCTTATCTATCAGAATCAAAATCTGAGGTGCTACCATTACACTACATCCCTATTGGCAGGCTCTAAAGGAATCGAACCTCTATTCACTGATTTGGAGTCAGTGGTGCTACCATTACACCAAGAGCCCATAAATGGTGCTCACAGAGGGACTCGAACCCTCAAGCTTTTCAGCAGGAGATTTTAAGTCTCCGATGTATACCAATTTCATCATGTGAGCTTAAACTGTTCTAATCTTTTCTTAGAGTTATATAAGCGATTATTTCTACACCATATACAAGAACCATGATTACGGCATGTTCTATCTACTGCTCTTGAATCATAGTATGGTTTACGGTGTTCTTTACCATGTTCTATTGCTTTCTCTAACATAATGTACTCCTAATGGGTGACTGGTCAAAATCTTATAGTCAAACTCACCAGTCCGCACAGTGTACCTTATGCCACCTACCTAATAGACAACCAAGGCATTGACCACGCTTTCTTTAATGGGTGGTCAGTCAAACACTTCCAAACACACTGACCGATATGCATTTACACCATAGTCCCCTGACCTATAGGGCCCTGGTCTTCCTGAGGACTACCAGACTTTCACTGGACTTCCTTCCTAAGAAGAGTACGTGCTACATATTTTTATTGGGTGTGCATCTGTGGCACCATCTGCTAGCTGACACGTGGCCAGTCGTGGTAATTCAAACCCGCTTACACAGATGCACTAAACTGGTGGCCCTACTAGGACTCGAACCTAGACTCATTCGGTTATGAGCCGAGTGCTTCTCCTTTAAGCTATAGGGCCAAAAGAGTCTTATTCAGACTCCAAGAGAAAATCAAAAATCAGGTGAAGCTAACCAAGTTTAAGTTAAAAACAAAAACCTGAGGATTAACCTCACCTAGATTGTACTATCTGAATATTCTTTTATCAATACCATAAAAGACAATAGCACCAAACACCTGTCCTGCTAGTAGATTAAGCCAGAGAGGTAAGTATGGTGCTAAACACTGCATAAGAGGGTACATTACTATACCACTGATTATCCATCTAATAAGGTATATCCAGAACATATTTATCCAATAAAAAAGGGCCCTTCACTGGTCCGCTGTACATAGTACTGAAGCGCAGAAGGGCTCAATCACTTGGTATTATAGCAAATCCTACTTCTTCTGTTTGACTTTATCTTGTGTAAATACTCTGCCTGTTACAGGGTCTACTCCTTCCCATTTACCAGCTTTATTCTTTCTAATTATCAGTCTACGAAACTTAGTCATTCTTTGTTCCTACATCTAAGTGTACTTTTATATATTCATAATCCAGAGGTACTATTTTAGTTACAGTGTACCTACCAAAGCCTTGTAGAGCATCATCATTTTTAGTTACTGGCTTAGGTAACAACTCTCTAGGATTCCCATCTCTCCAATCTGGTATTACTAATTCTATCTTAGTATCTTCTGTCAGTACTATTCTCAAGTCTCTGAACTTCATCTTTTACCTCTATTGTAACTAATGGCTTAGTAGTACCATCTGGTTGTTTCCACTGTAGTTCCATTACCCAAGTATCATAGTAATCTGGTTCATCTCTTTGTTCTTTCTTAGAAACTTCTTCAGTCTTTTCCTGACTCATTTACTTCATTCTCCTTAATGAGTCTGTCCAGATACCACTTAGCTTTCTTCAAATCCTCTAAGCCATTCTTATGCTTATATCTCCAGAGATACTTAATCACATTACCTAAGCAGAATGCTTCAATGCCTATAGTATCATTACCATTGGTAATTTCTTTAATGACATCAATACACTCCAGCTTACCGTATGTATAGTGACTTGGTTTGCTTACATTATCACTCATTTTAATCTTCTCAAACTCTTTAAATGCTGCGTCCTTTATCTGCTCATTAAACGCATTGATAATTTCTTTATTCTTTGTACTAGGGGTGTCAGTACCCATCATGATTCTTCTACTCCAAAAGGTATAAATTTATTTTCACCATCCCATAATTCAAACCAACGGAATAATTCCTTAAAATTCAATTTTAAAGTACCTAATAGTATTTCATCCTTTGTCCATCCTACAAGCATTAAATGGTATTCAACATTACTATCCTTATTACGTACATAAATTACATCACCTGTTTCAAAACCAGTTTTCTCAAAGAACTCTCTTGTATCATTAAAATGTCTAAAGTTCCATTTCTTCTCCTCAGTCGTTGTTTCCCATGAAAACCATCTGTAATTATTTGCATTAGGCATTACTAAATCATCTTTATTAAGCTTATGTTCTTCTGGTTTTTTCTCTGTCTTTTCCTTTTTTCCATCTTCAGTAATAGCTACTAGTATATGTGGATCGCCACCATCATTAAGAGGTCCTTCTGCATGAAGGTCACATACTATCCAAGCACCATATTTATTCAGTATGAGATTCCATACATCATTATTGGAAATATAGTTGGCTTCACCATTTATTCTAAGCCAAATACCATACTCTACCATAGGAAGTATGTCATCTAACTGAAGCAGTGTAATCTTATTCTTCATCGTAGAATTTCTCCTCAGGTGTGTTAGCTGTTAATCTGCCTACTATAAAACCAACAGAAGCAGAAGCAAATAATCCTATTAGAACCAATAGTGAAATTAGGATATTCATCTCAAGACTGGATTCCATATTCTTACCTATGACACTACAACTACTATCTTCTCAGCATTTTCATCTTCGCATTCATCTATAGAGTCTTTTAATTCTCCATAGTCATCATAACCAACAGTCATCATGTAAATTGAATGCACATTTCTGAGGTCATCCATAGTGGCAATATCTAAGTCACCTTCCTGTTCTTTTATCTTTTCAAGGTCTGCAATAAGTTCAGAGATTAGCATTTATTTCATCCTCCAATTCATTTACTCTACTAACAAACCAGTCAAGATAGTAATCAATGCTCTTGATTATTTGTTCATTGCCATCAAAGTCTTTCTTATGAATCTTGTACTTTGCTAACCATCCTCCTATATATCCCCTTAACTCAAAGAAATCCATGATGTCTTCTGGTTTTTCATTCTTAGTTATTTTCCTATTCACTGCTTCCTCCAGTGATAACCCCAGTTCATATAGTCTGTAGTCCATTTGCTTTCTGGGTATACCATATGCTCTGCAAATTTCATTCACACTACTATAGGTATGTCCATTAACAACATGTTCTCTAGACCATCGCTTTTTAGTAAGAGCTTCCTCTATAGAGAGTCCTCTCTCCAGTCTAGATGCAACTGTACTATCTATTACTCCCCATGCTTTGCACATGTCAGAGAAGGATTTATAGGTTTTACCTAAATGGTCTTTAGCTATCATTATTCTTATCCATATAAAAAAGCCCCATTTCTGGGGCTTCACCTTACTTTGGAGTACAACGATGTTTTGAATCCTATATGAGGTTTTCAACTGCTATCTTAGCATAATTAGTGGCATCATCAATAGCAGCTTGTTTAGAATCTTTGTCTATAATAGCATTTACCCAGCTTCTAATGTAATCCAGTATCATCTTCTCCTGACCTTCACTGGTCTCAATACCCACCTTATCCATAAGTATTGCAGAACCAATACATGCTACCATTTCTTCCAATGGATAAGGTAAACATCTATGACATTCATCTATGTTGTCTTTAGTCCAATGAATAATCTCATGGAGAAGAGTCTCCATATACCTGGAATAAGTAACACAGTACTCACTCTTAGGAACATACACTCTATTCTCATGAGGTACATATGAAGGCAGGATTAAACCAGTAATAACTCTTACATCTGGCTTAATAAAATCTGGTTTAAGACCATGTTCTAGCTTGTACTGAGTAAATGGTTCATTACCATACCAGTGTACAAGACTCATGTTATAGACATCATAACGCTTAACAATAGAACCACTAACAAAGGTAATAGTTAAAGCACTTCTAGGGTCTACTTCTCCATTATACTTAGCAATCTGCTTCTCAGTGAGATACCTTAAATCAAGGATATAGTCTTCATCTCCCCTAAGTTCCTGTAACTGAGGAAAATACAGATTCATCTGGTTTAATCCACGATAGTTATGCTTAGTAGCAGGATTAAACGGTATCATTGCTCTCTTGTCAGTAAGCAATGTAGGCTTAGTCCAAGTAATGGTGTTCTCTGGGTCAATGTCATAAAGGGTAATGTTGCAAGGGTCAAAAGTCTTCATGTTGTATTCCTATTTAACTACTGAACAATGGTGAGCATCTGTGCATTTGATGTAATAAACAACTCCGTTGTCTTCTACACTATGAAATAAAATGAATAAGAAAGTCAGAAGAACACACATTACAAAAAAGCCAGTATCACTGAATAAGCACTTAAAAATCTTAAATAACATTTACTACTCCAAAGAAAATAAAAAAGCCCCATCACTGGGGCTTCAAACTACGAGGTACAAACGATGTCAACGTCAGCTATTAAATATACCACTTACTGTGTTGTCTGTCTTGGTTTCCTGCTTAGGTTGTTCAGGTAATTGACTCTTAAGAGCTACTTCAACTTCCACAGTTTCACCATTCCAGTTCAACTCACCATTGATGCAGAACTTGTCTACAACATAGTTCTTAACAATCTCTTCAATATCTTTTTTACTGATTACAATCTTCATCTTAATATCCTCATAAAGAACATTCAAAAGAACGGCGAAGCCGTTAGTACTGCCAGATACGCTTCCCTAAGCCAGAGATACAATCATAGTAGTCTGGTTCATCAGGTAAGTTACCATATTTCTTCCATCTCTCAATACAGTGCCTTAACTGAGTAAAACAATTAAGATTGCCAGCAGTGTACTCAAAATCAGGAATACATATATGTTCGAATGGACTTGCATGTATCCTCTCCCCCTTAAGTAACTGATTGATTATTCTTCTGACAGTATCTTCCTTACCATCTTCCTTCCTATAGGAAACCTGAGCACAAAGAGCAACAGCTTTAAGTACAGTCTTAACATCACTAACCTTAACATGCTCAAAGAAAGGACAGTGTACCTCATTCTCTTTGAGTTCCCAGGGTACACTTTCATCTCTCTCATCTCTCATCATAGTGGCTAACTGTCTAATCTCAGGCTGTGCTTCAGGACTGATTCTAAGCTTGAAGAAGTTATCAAAGTCAGTACCAGTAAGAATAGTCTTGATATGCTGAAAAGGCTCTAAGAGCCTATTAGCATTCTGCTTATGGATACCTAACTCAATTAACTTCCTTACTGCTCTGACAGCATCATCTCTGGCTTCAAACCAGACATTCCTAGCCTTAAGAGCAGTAATCTGATTATCCATTTCCTTACCAATCATTCCTTTCTGGTTTAGAGTCCATTCAGGAACAGCAGTATCTTCATAGATTAAATCAATCATCTTCTCAATAGGAATAGCCCTAGATGAAGCAGAGTTACGAGAGAATACACGATGAGTTCCTAATTCAGAGTGAATGTATCTAGGATACTCAAGCTCAAAAGTAGTAACTCTATGCGGGTCCTCATGCTGGTCATAATAGTAGCTATCACCAATTACTTTTACTTTAATCATACCTTACCCTCTAAGATGGTCTTCAGATTAACTCCAACTTTCAGATAGTAGAACAATTTACCATAACGAACATTCCAATGAATACACATTTCTTTAATAGTGTTGAAGCAAGTACCATTATGGTCTTGATACTGAGGTCTACCATTAACCCACTTGGCTCTAGGATAAGTAGGATTATCAAGTACCCTGTGATACATGAAGTAATCACCTTTAGCACCAAAGGTCTTCCTAGTAGCAGTCATAGCCTTTCTAGCCATAACAAAGTCTTCTCTCTTAGTGCTATTTGTATCATATGTACCTAAAGACCAATTCTCAAGACTAAAAAGATAGCTGAGCTTCCCGTCATTGTTGTATGTAAGAAAACTATATTCCATAAATTGTAACCTCGATTCTAGGATTGTTTTTGTCTATGCCACCAAATCTATCAATGAACATGCAACAGATATTGTAATTGTCATCTGGAATAATCTTATACTCCTGCAAAGCATCACATAAGAACTTATCCACTACAGTAGTAATGTTTCTCAAATCAAGTCTCCTTTTAGAAGAAACAAAAAGGGTGTACTTAATGCACACCCTTCCCTGTATTGATTTTAGTCCTTCTAACTGGCTTCTCATAATCTCCTTAAACTCTCTCTTAAGGTTGTTGGAGACCTGATAATGCCAGTTACGGTAATTGTTAAGATTTAAGTGATAAACCTTCTTACCGAGTGTAATACTTATAGGACATACAAGCTTAATCAAAGCCTAAGCTTTTAGCAGGAGACTCTGCCTTAGCTGCTTCGTTAGTCTCATTAGGGTCATCAATAGGGTCTACCCTAAGCTTCTCATCAATGACCTTACCCTGATACTCCTCAAGCCACTTATTCATATAGACTGCTGGCTTATCCTGCAATGCCTCAATAGCAAGCTTACCCTCAGGAGTATAGTACTTATCAACAGTGTTGATAGTCCTAATAGTCTTAGTAGGAACCCAAGAAGTACCAACCTTAACATTCTTATGCTTGTTATACTTCTTAATACCTACCTTAATCTTGGCTCCAGTAAGAGCAGGATACACAGGACACTGAGTAGGAACCTGTTTCTTCTGTTCCCAGTTCCATACATTAATAGCCTTATACTCAGCGTCTCCTAACCTATCAGGAGTAATGCCAAGAGCACAGTAGCAAAGACTGTTAAATTGCTTCATACCCGGAGTAGCTTCCTTCTTACCAGTACGAGCATTAACTCTCAGAGTAGAACCATCAGAGTACATAAGCCATGCTGTCTCAGCAGCAAATTCTCTGCCATTAATATCCAGCACTACATTCAAGCCAGTAATCTTGCTCTCTTTGCTCTCAGTAAGATAGGCATACTTGATAGTAGCGTCATAGACACCAGTATCAAACAGCTTACCAATGCTGTCTCCCTCAAACAGGTCATTACCCTGAGCACTCATATCAGACCAATTAGTTTTCATGAATTATTCTCCATAAAATTCATTAAGACGGTTTAAAACAATAGAAATATCATTATCAATGAAGGTTTCATTCTTCTTCCACATATTCCTATTTTCCCTTAACCGTTCATTTACTGTGTCCTTAGTTAAGCGGGTTTGGAATACGTTCTTGAAACCCAATTCTATATCATCTTCAGTTATGTGCAAGTTGTCATTTTTATATGCCTCCAGGTCTTTTATCTTCATTTTCTTTGTGGATACCATATTCTCAAAGAAAGCTTCAGCACCTTTCTTACCTATGCTTCCTTTAATGGGAATAGATGTCTCCACTGCAAGTTCAGACTCATTGTATCTGTCTGCTACATGAGCAGTTACAATTACATTGATTCCTACCTTAATCAATCTTGGTATCTCTTGGTTTAACAGATTAATAAAGAAATCTGCATATGTTCCCCATGCTTGCTGTGTATTGGTAGCAGTCTTAATGTACTTGGTTTCGTACATATCCATCAGGAATGTAAGACTGTCTATAACCACAGTGTTAATCTTATCAGGATGCTTCTCAGCTTGCCTTAAGAAGCATCCTTCACCAACCAGCTCAGTCAAAGGAGCAGTAATAATCTCCCTCTTAAAGCTGTTCTTAAATGGTAAGTTCTTACCTGCTTCGCAGTTAAGGTAGAGTACTTTCTCCTGCTCTTTCAAGCCAGAAAGACTATAACTCTTGCCTGTAGTAGACTTACCAGTTATCAATACTAATTTACCTGTCATTTCTAATCCTTAAAAATGATTCCCCTAGGAGTAGGCTTAAAGAACCTACCAGGGATATAGTGACCAAAACAATATACTTTCTTCTCCATCTTCAATGCTTTATTCATAGCGTCAATAGTGCCATTACCATAGTCTCCACAGACAACAAAATCACAGTGCTTAATGATAAGGGTGTTCCTCTCATTAAACCCTAAGCCAGTAGAAATGATGTCATTAGGCTCATGCTTAACCTTCTGACACAGCTCAGCATTATGCCATCCAGATGGTCTGTAGACAGTGAGCTTGATACCATTGGCTTCTGCATACTCCATACCAAAGCTATCCATGCCATATGCACCACCAGTTACAATCTCAGTGATTTCATCTTTAATAGTGTTCAGATAAGCTGCAACCTTATTCTTGCTCTGACCTGAAGGACTTCTTGAACCAATAACTGCTACAATCATTTTATACCTCAAAGTAATGAAAAAAATGGTGAGATTCCTTAAATTAAAAGAACCTCACCAGAAGGGCGAAGCCCCCGAAGTTCAGACTTCCAGAGACTTCAGTACTGTACTTTCCAATTCCGAAATACTCAAAGGTATATCAAACTTGGAATTGAGTTCTAGTATATGCTTTCTGATAACATCATCTTCTAACTGTCTGTCTCTAAGCATAAAGCCATATCTAGCAAGCATATTGTTCCTGTTACCCTCATCAGTATGAGATAGAAACCATCTGGTGATAGCATCTACATTACCATACTTCTTGTTATCTGCTTTACGTTGTTCATTCTCAGCAGTATCAGGGATGAATGGCCTAGGGTCTATCAAATCTCCTTCTATGTTCTCAAATACATCACCATTGTTAGTATTCCATCCTCTTGCTATATCCTTGGTTTTCTCATCTAAAACCAGAGGAAGAGACTCATAGAAGTTAATCATAAACTTAGAGTAGTCTTCACTGTTAAGAGATATGGTGTATTTCATAGGAAGAATAACTCTGAACCTCTCACATACTTTACCATGCTTCTCTTTGTTATGGTTCTTGCTTGTATAGATAACATACTTAAAGTTCTTAAAGATTTCTTTTACTGTCTGAACTGTATCTCCATTATCTAAATCCAGAACAAGCAGATTAAATGGACCAGTAACAAATTCCTGGCTTCGCCTATTACCAAGAGTAGGATTAACAGGGTCATAGGTAAAATGATGAGCAGACCATACTAAACCATCAGCAGAACCAAGATTCCTTAACTTACTGAATGGAACAGTCTTGTTATCAAACCTGTAGCTGATATGGTCTGAGATAGAGAGTATCAGTTCATTAAGGTCTGTATTCCTATAAGACTCTCCAATAAGGAAATCAATCTTACTTCTGGTAACAGTCTTAATGGTGATGTTATGAGTATATCCCCATTCTCTGGCTCTCTCTATCAGTTGGTCTTGTGTTGGCTTAGAGCCTTTAAAGAATGGAAGTCTCTCAGCCAAATCAGCCTTATGCATAGGCTTACCTTCATTGACTAAGAACTTAGCCAGCTTAACATAGGACTTCTCTTGATGAAGTATCTTCCATAAGTCATTACCAGAGTCTTCTGCTACCTTAAATGCAGCAAGAAGATGTTCTTTAGTAATCCTGTCACTGCAATCAATAAAAGCATATGCACCTGCCAGTCTAAGAGCTTTATATGCTCTAGTCTGGATTTCAATCTTATAGGTGCTATCTGCTTCATTGGTATACTCTGTAGCTCTCTTAGCACCCCAGAGAAGATACTCATTATAGAGTAACCTGCCTTCCTTATCTAACAGCAACTTCTTATCATAGTAGTTCTTATTAGCAAGGTTACTAAGTGCTTCTACAAGGCTGTTATTGATGTCCTTATTAGTACTGGCATTCTGCATTTCATACAGTTGTTCAGCAGTAACACTGGAATCAAACTCAGAACTATTACCAATAGCAAAGAACATTCTTCTGGCAAAACCAGATGAAAGGAATGTCATAAAAGTCTGTTCTGTTTCACTGGCATCAAAGAGTTTAGTAGGGTCTCCCATCCAGAGATAGTTTACAGGAATAGGAATATCTCTCTCTTCATATCTCTGGTTTTCTTTAGTAGCCTTAGTAATAGATGCTTCAATAGAACCCTTATCAAAGAAGGATAAACCCATGCTATTAAGGTCTGCATTACCAAGCAGATTATGACCAATCTCATCTACCAGAACATTAAGACTACCACATCCTGCTAACTGTACTGCTTTTCTGGCTTGTCTTATTGCTGCTTCAGTACCCTTACCAATTCTCCATGGAAACTGACCATAGGAAGAATACTCTTCACTGATAAGGTTCATAGCTTCTTCAAGAGGTAAACCAGTAGAAAGAGATTTGATAGTAGCAAGCTTATATCTGAACTCTTCACCAATATCAAAGTAGATTTCTTTACGGAGAAACAGGTTCTTAAAACCAGCACAGAGTTCATCCATAATATCTACAGAGAAATTCTTACCTGCTCCTGAAGGCATAACACCACAGGAATACATATTAATGATGTACTTAGTACCAGCATCATCAATAATGGTATTTCTCATATGACCTGCCATCTGACAGAAGTTATTGGCAATAACAAGTCTGAAGAAATTATCAGCATTGTAGTTACCAATCCTGTTCCTCATCATATTGAGAATCTTCTCTTGAAGAGGATGGTACCCTGCTTCAGAAATTAACTGCTCTATCATCTTTTAATACTCCAGATTTAATAAACTCACGGTACTGAGAACACATAGAACAACAGTTACAGTATTTACATCCTACTGGTTCTTGTTGTTTAAGAAGTACCTTACCCTTACCTTTGGTTTGCATATACTTGAGTGCTTCAAGCTTATTCTCAAAGTTCTTAGCAGCCTTAGTAGAAGTCTCAGATGCAAAGTACTGCCATATTGGCTTATCTATCATAAGAGTATGGTCTTCACACCTAGGTAACTCATTCAGGTTCTCAGAGTAATACTCTATATCTCTAATCCTTTTAAGTATCATTTCTTCAGTCTCTTGCAGAGACATTAATGGCACATTGATACTAACAAAAGGATGCTCAGGATAACCATCAACGGAATGAAGAAAATTCTTATTCCAATTAGTGAAAATATAATGAATAACACCATGCACATCATTTGTAATCAACTCCGGATTAAGCCATCTGTACACAGATAGCTGAATTGAATAATCCTTAATCTTGTTCTTGTTGATATAGGTATATACAGATGTGGACTTGAAGTCATGAATGGTGTCATTCACAACCAAGTCAAACTGACCTGTTATATTCCATCCGTTAATCTCCTTAGTTACTCTCTTCTCAAACCAGAGATTAATATCATCCTCATTAGGATTTTCTGGATTAACCTTAATCTTATCCAGCTTGTTAAAACCTAATGCTTTGAGTCCTTCCTTAATAACATTCTCATCCTCCCATACAGCCTGTATATCTCTATGCAGAGCAGTACCAATAGAACTACTAAGCATAGTGCTTATGTCTACAGGGTCTTCACTGTTATTTCTGCTCATAAGCTTGCTTAATACAGTTTGTCTTACACTTCTGACTAAGCCAGATGCAGAGAGATAATTATCACTATTACTCCCAGTGTAAGTATTGCTTGCTAACCAGCCTGCAATAACCCAGTCTATATTTAAGTCATTTTTTACTTTCACGTATCACCTCTATAATCTGTTCTTTAGTAGCATTATTAGGTATCTCTGTACCATGACTCCAGTTAGGATAAAAGATTTCTAAATCACCCCCTAACTTAACTTGGTCATGTGTTATGTCTGGATGTTCCTGCCATTCCATGGCTTTAATAAGTACCTTATTAAACCATTCAATAACATCCAAATCATCCTTAACAAAGAAGTACAAAGCATCATGTATCTGAGCTACAGGCAATATATCTGTCTTGTACTTACTGTTCCATACTTTCTCCATAACTTCATTAGCACTTCTGGAATTAAGTAAACACCATGACTGACCAAGAGCATTACCAACAGTTCTTCTCTCTTTAGCAGCCTGTCTTAAGCCATGAATACCATCAGATACAGCACCTTTAAGTAATGGTGTTCTTAATCTAAGGCCGAAGGCCAGAGTAGCATAACCATCTTCCTTAGCCTTATCTATCTTGTTCTTAACCCACTCATCACTCTCTTTATACAGTTCATGGTATCTTTGTTCAGCCTGTATAGCCTGTTCTTCAGATAGACCACATTCAGTAACAAGAGCAAAGTGAGTACCTGCATAGGTAAGAGCAAAGGTAATACCTTTACTGGCTTGTCTTAGTTCTGGATACCTCTTCTTAATGGAATTAATGATTTCTACTTCTTTCTCTGGATTAGCTTCTAGTTCCTTAGTTACATCTGGCATTTGCTCTTTGAAATAAGAATATGCTCTAAGACAATGACCATCAAAAGAATCTGTATAGACTTTAAGTTTCTGACTGTCTTTAGTAGTCAAAGCACTTATTCTGTCCTCAAGACTCCTTTGGTCTGCACCAACAAAGATATAGTTATTAAGACTACAGAATATCTTCTTTACTGGTTTAGCGTAAGGAGAGCCAGTAGAAGGCAACTGCTGCAAATTAGGACCTGAACTGCTAAGTCTTCCTGACCTTGTACCACAGAGATTAAAGTTTCCATATAATGCTTTTCTTCCATTCACAAGCGGAGCGTCTATAAAGTTCTTTAAGAAAGCAGTAATAATCTTTCTTACCTTACTGTATTCATAGATGTTCTTAAGAATGTCTTTCACACCATCAGGTGCTTTAACCACTAATTCTTGCAGTGTATCTCCATCTACAGCAGGATTACCTTTATCTGTATAGGAGAGTACTGGTAAGCCAAGAAAGTCATACAGGAACTCTCCTAACTGGCTTCCTGAGGCTATATTGAACTGGTTAGTCTTGAAGTCTTCTATAGTCTTCTGCTTCTTCTTATGTGCTTTGTTATACTCTGCTGCATTCCTTTCTTTAAGCTTATATTCAAATTCCTTAACAATAGGGTTATTAAGAACAGCACTTCTAAAGGAATACTCCTTAGAGTTGAGGAAAGCATCCAGAGTATTTATCTCTGCTTCATCCATTCTCATACCTACTAACTGAGTCTGAGTAAGTACTTTAAGACTAGGGAGCATGAGAGTTTTATACAGTTTTTCCTGCTGGTCTTCGACCATCCTTGGATAATAAGTATTGTAGACATACCAAGTAGCTAGTACGTCAGTGAGGTTATAAGGTAATAACCTTTCAAGAGGAATATCTTCAGCACTGTCTATATCATCCTGTGCATAATCACCAGTATATTGATAAGCCAGATACTTAAGCTTCAGATTAGCTTTACCAGTAGTATTTAAAGCCAGATAAGCAATAACCTTAGTATCTTCCAGATTATTGAATACACTATGTAAACCAGTAAGCATTCCATCCCAGTCTTCTAAACCAGACATGAAACATTCATGAATGATAAACATGGTATCAAAGGAAGCATTATGAAATATCTTCTTACCCTTGTACTCAAGGAAGAATCTCTTGAGTAGAGGATAGTCTTTCTGGCTTACTGTAGTAGCAATACCATTATGAATATCTTTACCAAAGGCAATGCTAATCATCTTATCCTTGTAGAATTTAAGACCTGTAGTCTCAATATCTATAGCACATGCTTCCCATGTAAGAAGCTCATCTACAATCTCATCAGTTAAGCCAGTAGTGCTGTATTTAGCATCATGAATAATGTCACTGCCTATCTCACTGTTAGTACCAGTGTTAATGTAAGCATTAACCTTTTCCATGATGAAATTTAGTCTTTCTTTCTGTGCAGGGTCATACATAATGCTTAAGTAGTTAGGTATCTTAAATGCTTTACCAAGTACTGTATCTACTACTACACCATCAGCACCTTTCTCTTTAGTGAGAGATTTAAACATCTCACTGTCAGCAACCAGTACTACCTTAACTGGTTCCAGAATATCATTGATTTGCTCTATGAATTCTTTTCTTTCTTTGGCTTTCAAACCAGAAGGAATCCCATAGCATACATAGTTATGCCCATAGTAGAAGGTAAGGTTATTGGTAATAACCTCAGACTCCTTAATAAGGATAGCCTTCTCTGGTGTTCCTTCTGTTACTCTAATCATTTATTACTCCCATCATAAATGTAGATACCTTCCTTGGCTCTTGATAAAGCCACATAGATTAATCTGGTTTTAGTACTCATTACTCTACAGGTCTTAATGTCTCTCATATCAATGAGAACATTGTTATAGGTGCTACCCTGTGCAGCATGAACAGTACATGCCATGTTGTCTCTGAGGTCTGCAATCTTCTCCTTAAAGAAGAAATAGTCCTTCCAAGCCTTATCCTTAGCAAACTGCTTAAGAAGAGTTCTGTAAGTATCCACATTACAAGGCATAAGGAAATCACCATTCTTACCCATGATGTTTACTTTCCTTATTTGGAAACCAGTATAACCATAAAGCTCATAAGGATCAGAGATGTAACTCACTACTCCTTCTTCTTCAGCATAGAGCCTGCTCCTGTCATCATTGTAACTCTGACAGAAAGACTTAGAGACAACCAAATCTCCTTCCTGAATGTCAGCAGGTCTGTTAGTGAGTTCCCTGTAGTATCTGTTGTAGGCAATGACTGTCTTATTGGTATAAGCCAGTATCTTATCATCAAAGCTCATAGAAGTAATTACATCCTCTACTTCCTGCTTAGAATGCAGAATTTTGATGTTTTCTGTAGGGGTAATAGAGTCTATCACCTTAGCCATTTTGATGTGATTTCTGGCACTCTCAATCAATTCTATGAGGTCATCCTTCTTCTGCCTTACCACATCAGTCAGCTCAATAACCTTGAACTTCTCAAAGACATTGATACCACCCTTAACAGCAGGTAACTGATTCATATCTCCAACAAAGATAATCTTACATCTGGTAATGTTGGTAGTAACAATCTGAAACAGTTCCCAATCCAGCATAGAGGCTTCATCAATGATGATTACTTCATCCTCAATGCTCTTGAGGTTCTTGGTATCAATGATGTAGTCACCTTCCTTAAAGGTAACTCTCAAGCCAAAGTGACTGAAGGTAGTCTCACCACCAATAACATTAGCAGCCTTATTGGTAGTAGCAGTGAGACATACCCACTTATTAGTAAGCTGAGGAATGATATTCTTGATGAAGTAACTCTTACCTGTTCCTGGCTTACCAGAGAGACAGATGTATTCTTCAATAGGGTCGTTAAGAAACTTCTTAATTGCTTCTTTGGCTTTAATCTGGCTATTAGTCAGCATAATAATCTCCTTGAATAAAAAAGCCCCTATCACTAGGGGCTTCAACATGCCACGAGGTAGAATTAAATTTTATCTTTTAAGTGTTTCAAAAGAGTCTTTTTTAATAGGGCTATAGTTACTTCAGCTCCTAAGTAGCCAAAAGTACCTGATATACAGAATGCCACTGTATTGGGCAATTCAAAATATATACATAATAGACCTATTAAAAACCCGGCGAAGCCGCTAGAGAAACCCTTTATAAGAAACATCTTTACTGAAAACTCCGTAGTATTACATAAGTAGGAAACAAACCCTCCTATTACAGCTAAGGAACCATACAGCGCAGCTCTATACAGTTCCAACCAATCTTGCTCACCCATTGAGATATATCCCTTCAACCTTATCTAATATCTTTTTAAGAGGTAATACTCCTTTGGTATCCAGATATTGATACTGAAGTTTACTGTTAAACACATTAGTTTCTGCATTAGCCCCTATATATAAAGGGTCTATCATACAGCCTACTATGTTCTCTGGTTTCTTCAGCTTAAACTCAAAGGGCTTAAGATACTTATGCAAAAACAGGAGTTGTTTAGCTCCTGTCCATTTACTAAGTGTATTGCTCTTGATTCCATAGGCTTTAGCCACTCTAGGCATTAAGTAGTAATACCCTGTCACAGGCTTATGCCAGAAGAACTTAAATTCATGATTGGAATCAAAGCCAGATTCAAAGCCAATATAGGCAATAAGATAATCCAGCAGATAATCCCTTAAATGATATTGTTCTTGGAGCTGTAAAAGGATACTTTGCTCTTCTAGAGTAAACTTGTCTTGGTGTATCAATTTAAGTGAGCTACCTTACCTTTTGTTGGTTTGTACCTATCATTACCATAGATAACCCAAAATACTTTCTTTTTAATGCATTCTACAGGGTCTTGGCAATAATATCCATCAGTAAGGATAATGCTGAACAAACTCTTACTACTGTTGAGGTCTTCGACTACCTCTTGAATACTAGTACCTCCAGTGCTTTTAAACTTAAGCTTAGGAGTCAACTGAGTAGCAGTAGTGATTTCTCTCTTCTGAGTAATGTAATCTGAAAAGGTATTGAGATACATCTTCTCAAGATTCAAATCCTCAAAGAGTCTTCTCAACTCACATACAAACTTACCCAATATCTCTTCATCAATAGAGCCAGAGGCATCAATGTAGACATTAACAGTAGACTGACATGCTTCCTCTGCACATAGAGAAGGCATATACCAGTCCTGTATTCTCCTGTTTGGCTTAGCCCATGAGTAGTCACTAGGTTTGAAGTTATTGGCAAAATTCCTTAACAGAACTCTCCAATTAAGAGTTGGTCTGAAGAGTTTCTCAATAGTCCTGCCATAGTCACCATTACAATGGTTAAAGGACTTAGTAGCACTCTTAGCTGCTATCTCTCCCTTATAAACCACAGACTTAACATCCTCCATAGAAGGAGTATCTTTACCTGGTTTAACGTCCTTAAACTTCTCAGGCATCTTCTTCTTCTCATTCTCCTGCATAAGAGAATAATAGATTTCCTCAGTAGAAGATTTCTTGAATTTATCAGGACATTCAAGTGCTCCCTCAGGCAGTGAGAAACCTTGCTTTGTTATAGTGTTATTAATCACATAGTCAGCAGCAATGTTCCATGTACCATTATCATCTTCTACAGGGTTTAACTGCCTATACCTAGTGCAATGAGCCAGAACAATATGCCCAATCTCATGGGCAATGATACCAGTGGCTTCCTGCTCAGTTAAACCAAGAAGAAACTCTTTGTTATAGGAAACAGTATTACCATCAGTGCAAGCAGTAGGAATACTGTTATCCTCATTGAACTCTGTTGCAGCAGCAATGCAACCAAGAAATGGGTCCTTGATATAAACATTCAGCTTTAACTTACTAATATCCAGCTTAATCACATTACCACCTCATGAAGCTTAGTGAAGAATGAAGGGAAGTTAAACAGATTAGCCTTATGCTCTCTGCACTGTGCAATGAACATACCTGCTAAGTCCTTACCCAGACCAATGATATAGGTCAGAGTATTATTACACTCAGCGTCAGTAGTGATTTCATCTACATGCTCAATGCAGTGAAAGACAATCATCCAACTGAGTCCTAAATCTCTCTGCTGAGGCAGAGTAGCCTTACCAGACTTAATGTCACTGAACTTAGGAAGATGCTTCGCATACTTCGTATATTCAATGAACATATTGCCAATGGAACCAATAGTGCCATTAACCAGTTCCTTATAGTCCTTGAGATTACCCTTAACATTCTTGAGCAGCTTATTCAACATTTCCCATGTTCTAGGGCATGCATAAGTCTCATCATCCTTCTCAGGGTCAAAGGTGAAGAGATGCTCATTCTTATAGGAAATATAAGCCAGAATCCTGGAGTCAATGCCATGAGTCATAGCCCAGTTAATCCAAGCCTGAACATCTGGCTCAACAGTGAAATTGATAAGCCTGCTTCTTAATGCAGTAGAAAGCTGGTTTACCACTGCATTATCAGTAATAAGATTACCTGCACTGACAACAGCAACCTTATCATGCAGCTTATGATTACCAATCATTCTATCCAGAATGAGTTTATAGCTTGCTGCCTGTACTGCCCTATTAGCAGAATTGAGTTCATCAAGAAACAGAAGCCAACCAGCCTTACCAGCAGGAATCTCATCTCCCTCAATAGGAAAGAGGTCAAAGGGCAGAAAAGTAGCCTTCTTACCATCCAACTTAGGCAAACCATTCAAGTCAGCAATGTCACACTGGCTCAGTCTAACATCAATCAGCTTAAGATTGTTCTCTTCTGCAATCTCACGGACAATAGCACTTTTGCCCAGTCCCGGTGAACCCTGAATGAAGGGAACCAGACCACTCTTCAGACAAATCACAACATTAGCCTTTAACTTAGTAATATCCATTTCTGTAATCTCCAATTAGAACAGATAAGAAACAATCCAGTTGCCAAGATGCTCAGTCTTGACAATCTCATGTGCAAAAGGATTCTCGTGGAAAGCCTTTACTGCTTCATCAGCATCAGCTTCATCCTTGAATTCCTCAATGTGCTGGAAAATATAAGTATCCCAGCCAGTCTGCTCATAAGCACACTCATAAGCATAGGAGCTACCCTTAGCTCCCTGAACAATCTCACGTCCAATCATCTTTGTTACTCCTCGTCCAGAATATACTCATGCCTATTGAAAGCAATCACATCACCATTGTTGTACTTAACAGTACGGTGGAAAACCCAGTGAGGCTTATCCCACAGATTGGTGACAGAACCAGTGGCATCAATGGTATCAATGATGTCCTTGTTCCTCTCCTCCTCAGTGACCTCGCCATAAGCATGAGTCACCATGAGAATGTTGTCGTGACAGCAACCAAGAATCACACCCTCAAGCATGAAACCATCATTGCTGTACAGCCTAACAGTAGTGTCATAGCCGTCATTCCAGCTAACCTGAATGTTGAAATCAGTGTTAGTGAGGTTGGGAATTGCATCAAACACAATACTCTTCATGATTTAATCTCCTATCAGTAGTAAAACTCAGTCCAGACTTCATACCTGTACTCTGGCTTTTCATACTTGCCATTGTCCCGGATAGTATGAGTATCAGGACCTTCCACAAGGTTCATCATATCGCATGCTTCCTGTGCATGCTCCCTGGTATCAAAGTACCAGGAATTGTGAATCCAAACCCTGTCATTGGGATTGTCAATGTCCCAAGTACGAAACAGTGTCAAACCAGTGAATTGATATTCCATTTCTATTTACCTCTATGTGGCTTAAAAAGTATTACCAGACGGGCGAAGCCCTCCAGTGCTAAAAATTAAAAAAGCCCCTATTGCTAGGGGCTTACCTATCACATGCTTTAAATAAGGAGATTACATGAGAAACTAGTAAAAGTTCTTAAAGAGATTCAAGAACTCATCTTCTGACATCTTCCTAACCTTAGGCTCACTATCTACCTTACGATAGACATGATGCACACCAATAGGATTACCATTATCATCAGTGAAATGATACAGGTCATCAAAGGTAAAGGCAAGATTGCCAATGATTACAGAGTCAGGAACATTCAAATCCTCACTCTCAATAAGGGCAGTAATCATACCATTAATCTTGGTATCCTTGGTCCTGAAGGAGATAATATCTCCAACCTTATACTGCTCCTTGAAGGACTTCAGGCTATAAGGCTCAGACTTGATGATTTCATTCTCGTTCATTTTATTATTCCTTAAATGTGTCTATTGTATTTGATTATCAGAACTTAATCCAGCCTTCATGCTTGAAGACTGAAACTTTCTTTACAGTTCCGTCAGGCTGCTTAACCTCCTCAGATACCCTTTTGCTGAAGGCATAGCAGTAGCTGAAACCATAGTGCAGTGCTGCCCTCTCACATGCTGACATGAAGAAGGGAGCACCTCCCAGCAGAACAGTGCAATCCTCTGGCTTAACATTAGGAGGAAGCATAGCCATGAGACAGTCAAACATCTCATAAGCCCTGTCGTTGATAACCTCAGCAGTAGGCAAACTGTCAAAGTTAAGATATACATCCATACCCTGAGGCTCAATAGTGTAATCAACACTGTTTCTCTGCTCTTCAGTAAGAGGGTGCTGTGTAAGGTTGATAAGATACTTGTTCATTTCTTCATCCTCAATAATAGGTGCAACAGCCAGTGCATCACCATATGCCTGCACTGCATCTTCACCATACCAATTCTTCACATCCTCAAGGAATTCATTCCTAAAGTTCCAGGAAGAATAGTTCTTCTGAAAGTCATCCCATTCAGTAGTTTCATGGTTGTACTGAGAGATGTTAATCCAGCCAGCCTTAGTAACTTCAATGCTAAGAATGATTTCATCGTTATTCATTTCTGTAATCTCCAGTTAAAAAAAAAAGAATTAAAAGAATTAGAAATCAAAAAAGGGGCGAAGCCCACCCTAATTAAAATTAAATTCATTAAATGGGCGAAGCCCCACTTGATTTACCGGGTGCTTCGCACCTTGTTTGAAAAAAAAAAGTGAAAAAAAAAAAAAGATTAGCCACATGCACACATAACTCTATGCCTTTTATAGCATAGCTTTATGTGTGCATGTGACTAATCATTTGATACCTAGTACTTATCACCAATGAGAATGGCGAAAGTACTTATTAATGGCACTCATAATCTCCCAAGCTGTCTGTTTTTCTTCTTCTGAAGAAGAAGATGTTCCAGGTAATGTATCACCCCAGTATTCATTACCCCAAGTGAAGGATAGTGCATCAACCTGAGGTACCTTATGGTGCTTTGAAAAGCGGAGGTGAAAAGTGTGTTTGTAGTAAGAAATTTCACCATCACTTTCAATGTTTTTGAAGGCAATAACTACATAATGCCAGTCATTTCCATCATCCCCATACTGCTTGTGGGACATTATTGTGTACTCTTCAACATCATCATCATAGGTTCCCCTGATGCTGTATTCTGCCTCATCAATAGCCTGAAACACCTTATTTGGAAGTTCTACTCCATCTTTAGCAAACCAGTTAAAGTACTTATGAGTGTTAAGGATAAAGTTTCTCATGGTAATATCTCCAAAGTTAAAATGACAAAAAGTGGGATTCCACTAGATATTTCTATCTAGTTTCCTCCCATCGTATATAAGTATGTATTAAGTGTTTGTTTACCCCCACTAGTCTTCTAATGAAATGCAATAGCCGCTTGCGAAGACTTGGAGCAAGCGGCATTGGAGCGACTGCGAGCGTAGCGAGCAGCTATTGCAGAATCACTTCACTAGTTTCGATTCTCTTCACCATCTCAGGATTGACATCGCTGAGAGCAATATCACCCATTGACGGCTTCAAGAACCTTGCAGTCTCCCAGTCAAAAGCTTCTCTAACATAATCCAGATAGTGCCCCTGATAGAGGTCACTGAGGATATAGTTAAACTGCTTCTGCATGAGATGTGCGTAGTTGATGTGACATGCAAATTCATCATGTACCGTGAAGGCCACATCGAATCTGCATTCAGGCAGTCTCTTTACTTCTTTCTCAATAGCATCATAGTACTCTTTAGGGAGAACATCTCCTTCAGAGACAAACTCTAATACTCTGAGTGAAGTGACACCAGTCTTCTTCCAGAAGTTATAGAACTCCTGTACTTTGGTGTCTTTTGCAACTACCTCGTCACTAGGCTCATTGAGGCTGAACCACAATGCTGTGTATCTGTCAGCCTGAGAACATCTCCTGACTAACTCTCTCAATGCGTAAGCATCAAGGGAATGAATCAAGTTAGCACCCAAGCTTCTAGTACCATCATCTCCGAATGGTCTTACTCCCTTCTTCGGTACATACACTTTTGCAGTGCAAATACCAAATGCAGGGTTTCCCCATTCAAATTTGGTTGTAGCCTTACTCCAGTCAGTTGGCTCTGACTCCTGCACAGCTTGGTTACAGGAACCCATGTCTGGCGCAAGCCAGTGATAGGATTCCTTACACCACTGCCATGCGTCCAGCATGATTGCCCGCAGTTGGTCACATTTGGGTAAAAGCTCAGCATACAAACGGAAGAATTCTTGAGCCTTATCAGGATAGCCCATAACCTCAAACTTCCGAATAATGCCTTTTTCGCTGCCATAATACCTAGGTATAACAAGCTTCTTAACCTGCTTCCTAGGAGCCTTAATTCCCAGTTTCTCACTAAACCAGGAATAGATGTCCACATCGGACAACAAAGTGCCCAATGCAACATCATCCCTAGTTATCATGGATTGCAGGGTTAAACCAGACTGCTTGGTGTCTAGCTTAGCTAAGTAGCCTGTAGGCTTACCTGCTAATACATCAACAACAGCCTGAGAGACATTAGCAATCTCAAAGGCGAACTCATTGATGTCCCTGCCATTAGTGACACAGAAATTACAGGCATCTTCAATGTTCCTGAGAACATCATGATAACCTGCATTAATTAATGCCTTGCCAGTGGCAAGCTGTACTTCAGTGGACTGCTTATCACAGTCACCGACAATCTTGCCAAAGACACGGATAAGGTTAGTATAACCGTCCATGTTAATCTCCTTAAATAAGGGGCTTTCGCCCCTCTTGTGAATAACAGATGAATCTACTTCAGTTTCGGTAACTCAACCTTAATAGACTCATCCACCTTAACTTCCGTAACCTTCACCTGCTCTTTATCGTAGACTTGGAGCATGCTCCTTATCTGCTTATTAGCTGTGAAGTTCACAGAGTCTAGCCTGCTATAGACTCTGAGCCTATAATCAACGATTAAATCGTTATAAAAATAAGCCAGAGTCTTAACAGTTTGGGTTATTGGCTTAGCCAGCAATGCTGTATACTGACTATATGCTACTTTCTCATCGTCAGTAGCGTCAGCAGCAATCAGCATCTCTGGCTTTTGAAGCCAGTTCTTAGAGTAGCAGAGTTTGACATTAGCCAAGTACCCTAAGACTTCCAAACATTTGTCAGTCTCAAGGTTCTCAACCTTTGCCATTACACTGCCAGTTACCCGGTCATATATGACCCGTTCCTGCAAGGGTCTAATGCTAGGTAATTTATACTCCTTTATTAAATCTGGCCACTTATCGGTGATTGTGGACTTAAACCACCAGTGACCATCAATAAAGCTGTTCTCCACATAGTTTCTGCAACACAGCACACTAAGGAGAACTTTAGCATACTGTGCAAACCTAGAGGCTTTGCTGAACACAGTTGCTACCTCTACATTATTCAGCAGAGGAATCACTGCGTTAGCAACAACCCCGTCTTTAGTGGCAATCAGGAAATTTGCCACTACCTCTTCAGTTACGTCTCCATAACTATCCAGGAAATCCAGAATATCCTTCTTCATTTCCTGTGTAGCAAGAGTCTCTGAGACGAACAGATGATCCACCATTTTGTGGCAATCATCTATGAATTTATGCTCGTCTAGAAATTCCACTACTTTGTCATGGAGTGGCCCGTAGGCCATTTCAATTTGAATATCAATCATCTTGAACTCCAAAAAACGCCTCAATTAAGAGGCAACCTAAGAAAAGGGCGAAGCCCTATTTAAATAACTTGAAGAGGTGCGAAGCACCCAACAAATTATTTAAGTAGAACACCGTGTACCTACCGTATAAATCAATACAACTAAGCATACGTAAATCATATGATTATCCAACTAGTTGGATGAACATACGTCTACATCAAGTGACTAGCTCACTTGTTTTGTAGTTGTATTTTTTTAAAATAAAAAGCCTCCCATTTGGGAGGCATCTGTTTACTTGCTAGGTGCAGCAGGCAGTATTGTTGCTGCACCCTTCTCTAAGATTATACCTGTTGCCAGGTAATAATCCGCTACTTCAATTTCGGTACGGTTTTCAATTAAGACAGTACCTAAGTCTGCCTTAAATTGAGCTTCTGCGAGCTTGTCATTTCTGACAAGCTCTTTGGTCTTGGTGTCTACATACACCTCGACCAGTTTTTGAGTACTGGCCCAGCATTTCATCTGGAACCTCCTTTTATTAAAAAAAAAACTGGAGGACTGAGCGGTTTCCCGCTCAGCCTCACTGTGTGTGTTATGCCGGAATGCTAGAATGGTGACTTGAAGTCGCCTGCTCCGCTGAGCTTCTCGAGAGGATTCAGCCTCTCGATGTACTTTTTACCAATTTTATTGGTACGAATGCGGGCAACAGAAGAAAGGTCTGCATAGCCATCCTTAGTAGGAATGGCTTTCGTCTCGGCATCTGACAGTACGATGAAAGTTTCATCGCCTGACTCCAACCAACCGGATACAACGAAAAAGCCTGGACGCTTTTCATGTGGCTTAGTCTTTTCTTTATCCGGATTGATCTTGATGATGACCTTTTCAGGCGCAGCAATCGTTTTTGCTAAGAGATCTGAGAGACTCATTTTGTTACCTCATAGGTTGTTTGCCAAACAAGCCAACACGGCAGTGTGGTTTTGGCTTACCACACCATCGTATATAAGACTAGTGGGGGGGGGGATATGCAGTTTTTTGCTAACCCCACACTTAATACTGCATCTCTACTAAATTATGATAATGTGCTAAATGAATTTGGTCTGCACATACACTAAATTATAATATTCTGCTAAATGGGCTCGGCTGCACATATACTAAATTATGATAATACCCCTTAAGAGTTTCCTTACATCTCTGTTAATCATAATACTTAGCTGTACCTGTAGTTGCTGGTATATCTCTAATAGATGCATTGGCATCTTCAGGTGCTGTACGTACGATAAAATTCATTAGTTCAAATTGCTTAGCTAAATTTGTATATACGCCCTCTTTTGAAGAATCATAGAATATCCAGATATTTACTTCTTTTATAAATGAATATGTGTATGCTTCTATGATGAAGCCATCACAATCAATATGTATTCCTTTCCTACCAGTATGATACTTATCAATTACTTCATAGTTATTTGCTCTAATAACACCGACAATAGCATCAGTAAGCTTATCTAGGTCCTCCATTAAATCTTCATTCATCTTAATCTCCCCATCTCTATAGCTACACTAACCTCAAAGCCAGTAAGTCTTAACTGATTAGCTAATGAGTCAAGGTCTGGTTCATTTGTATTGCTAGTTATCCAGATATGGGGTGGACAATCAATATGAGGGTACAGGTATATCTCTATATTAAAAGGACCACATTTAAGAAATCTGCTTATATTGCTTCTAGAAAAAGTACCCATTACCCTGAATCCATTTGTTTCAACTATATTAATAACAATCTGAGCAAGTCTCCTTAATTCTCTTGTTATTGCTGCCCTCTTTGTCATTGTTATATCATCTGTACTCATCTAATACACCCTTCTCTTATATGTAAGCCAGTTACTACTTCTACCTTCTGGCTTATATCCTAGTAGCAATAACTGCTTTATCACTTCTGTAGGTAAATTGTTCTTCTCTATATCAATTACAACTACATAATCACCTGTATCATGTACATATAGCTTACTACTGCCTATCACCAGATTTTCATATTTAAATTTGTATATAATGGTAAAGTCACTTGGCATGAAACAAGTGTTCATAACCCTTTCTATCAAAAAACTTACATCTTCATTCTTAGCCATTCGCTTAGATGTTATTCCAAGATTTTCTAACACCATTTTCTGTAACTCTATTTCTTTCAATGCTTCATCTACTGTATTCATTTTATTTCTACCTCATATTCAAGCCAGTCATTACCATCATCAGCTTTTTCATAACCTAACAGTATTAGTGGGTCTATCATTTCTTCAGGTATGTGTTTTATGCTTAATGTAGAAGTGAATAGCAGGATTTTATTAATTCTATGATAGATACAGCAGTTACCAACTGACATGATGCCAAATCTAATGATATAGCAATCTACAGTGTAATATAGTGTATTTGCTGCACTGTCTAAGCAATCTTCAAGACTTCTTCTAGCATAAAGATTAAAGCCAAGACCTTGTAATAGTGTTTCTAAGAATTTTGCTTCCTTTCGTACTTTATTTACTAAATCAGTCATTTTATTTCTACCCTATACTCAAGCCAGTTGTAGTTTAAGTCATCTCTAATATGTTCTTTAAAACCCAATAGCAATAACTGCTTTACCTTAGCATTATGTATAGTGAGTGCATTTAAATTTAGTGTAATTTCAATTATTGTTCCATTAAACGCATTAATAATAGTACAGCTACCAACCCTATCATTATTATTATTATTACCCATGTAAACCCCAAAGATTTCTTCTATAAACTCTTCATGTAGAATATCTTCAATACTTTTAGTAGTAGAACCAACAAGAAAAAAACCAAGATTCCTTAGCATTTGTTTTAAGAAGTTAAGTTCTTCATGTATTTTCTGTACTATTACCATTCGTTGTACCCTCTATTATTATTCTCTGTGTAAGCCAATCATCTATGTACAAGCTATTTGTATTAAAACCGAGTAATCGTAATTGATTTACTGTTTCTTCAGGTATAGAAGTTGAGTCTAGTGTAGTAAGAATTGCTATATCTCCATCAGCTAACAAATAAACAGAGCAATTACCAACACATTCATTATTCATACGAATTATGAGAGTATCTGATGAAAAATAATCTGGTAATTTTTGTATATCTAAAATACATGTAGTGGCATACTTAGTAGTGGAGAAACCAAGACTTTCTAGTAATTTTCTTAGTAACTTTATTTCATTTATTACTTCAGCAAGCATCTTCTACACCTTCATATACAAGAACATCTTCATTTAAAGAATATCCTAATAATTCTAGTGCTCTAATTATTTCTTCAGGTAATCCTCCAGTACAGATACGTATTGCATATTTACATTGTTTATCAAACCTCCAAAGACAAAGATAGTTACTAAGATGTAAATGCAATGGATACTGTATAATGTGTGTATCACATGAATATATAAACCCTGTCTCAACCATATCATTAAATGCTTTAGTAGCATGAACATCAAAGCCCAGATTCTTTAGCAACTCTGCCTGCTTATCTATTTGTTGTAGTATGCTACTCATGATTCTCTACTCAAGATAACTAAACCAGTATTCCATATACTATTCTCTTCTGGCTCAAGTTTATTATCTATCATCAGTGCAATCATCTTAGCTGTATCTTCATTAACCCACTTAGGATGATACCTCCATGGTTCTTTTTCAAAAGCAGTTACGAGTCTTACTGCATTGTATCTTGTACCTATTGCATAAGGGTCATATGCAACAAAGGTTTCACCAACCTCTATAATCTTTGGGTAATAATTAAGATGCACATTCTCCTGAAGTACTTTAAGTACTGCATTAAGAGTCTTCTGGTTCATATAATTGTTCTCCTTTTTCCATATTTATAGACATAGGTATAACCAATTTTGACTTGAGGCACTATTTCCTGTATTTCTCTCTTTATACATTCTGCTAAAGATGGAACTGCTCTAAAAGAAACATGAGTTATTTCTAATTGGTCTGTAACAAGTAATCTTAGTACTCTGGTTCTTGACTTCATACCATCAAGAAGTAAATCAAGCTGTATAACATACTTTGAACACGTAGTATCTACATATATCATTACTCCATCACCAATAAAGTACTTATTAATTACATCTGCTAAGGGTTTAATATATTTAGAATACAAAGGCTCATCTAGTGGATAAATCATATAAACTCCAGAATAAAAAAGGTGCCTAAGCACCTATTTCACCAGACCAGCGAAGCTGGTCAGAAGTATGCTCTTCCATATGGAGAGACATTAATAAGTCCTACCCAAAAGCCCATAAGTCTTAACTGCTTTATTACATTGTTACATTTGTTCTTCCTGCGTCTGTCCTTAAGGTCTATCCAGATATGTGATGCTTCATCAGAGTATCTGCTTATTTCAACTCCTATACCTTCACATACTATTGCCCTGCCATTAATACAAGTTGCATAGTTCATACGCACAGTAACCTTATTGGTTTTAAGAATTCTTTCAATAACATCAGACAGTGCTTCTGTAGCATCTGCTACCTGCTGATTAGTTTCAGTAGCATTAAACATCTTTTCAGGTAGATACCAACTACTCATATGCTTCTTCCTCACCACATATACGAAAACCAAGAAGTTTAGCCATATCCATAGCATTAGGACGGAGATACTTCTTAAGTACTTTAAAGGTATAGCCTGTAATACTTACTCTTACAGTAGGATTCTCATAATTTGAATAATCCCTGTCAAAGTAAGCTATATACTGGAATATAGGTACATCCTTATTAGTCCATACAATAAAGCCAGACAGACATCTATGATTAGCTTCAATCCTTACCTTTTCTGGTTCTATAAATAATCCTTTAAGCATAGTCTGAACCTTTTCCCATTCTGCTTTTTTCATCTTATTCTTACCCTCTTATCTGATACTAATCCAAATGCTCTTACTAAAGCTTCCTGTTCAATACCATCACTAAACTTCTTAAGTCTGTTGATGAATACATCTATTGAATCATTCTTCTCTACTGCTACTGTATCAAGATAACAGTCTCCTGTAGCAGTATAGATAGTCATAGACTCATTACTAAATCCCTTCCTTACGGGACAGTCTGTAAATCCAGATAGCACACTCTCTATGGTGTCCATGGTACTCCTTTTACTTCTACATCTGACAGTGCCAGTGTAACTGCTTTAATAAATGCTGCATTATCATTAAATAAAGGGATAAATACAGCAACACCATTATAGAATTTAATAACAACTGCTATTTCCCTGTCTTGCTTATATACAGAATAACTTTGTGTGTAATTGCTATTAGGTATTTCTGCATGGACTTCTTCATCAAATATACATTTAGCTATCTTACAAATCTCTCTAACTATTTTTACTGTATCTTCATGCATATCTTGTCATCCATATTCTTGCATTAGGGTAAACCAGTTTAAGTGCAGTTACTAATTCCATATCCTGTTCAAACTGACTGATAGTAAAAATAGGTATATTCTCTATTTCATCTACTGTAATGTATATATCAAAGTGTTCATCATCATAGAACCTGTATCCATTGTTATGTGTCCATTTATGTTTAGGAGTGAAGTTTAAGCCAGTTACCTGGTTTATTATCTTAGTAATACTTTCAATATCTATACACATGTAATTATCACCATATTTGGAAACAGAAGAAGTATGCTATTGACAAACTCTTTGTATTGGTGGCAGGTGTAATGCTTAATCAGTACTTCTTGAAAATAATCTTTAGTCCTGAAACTAACAACTACTTCACCATTAACATGATAATTAAATACAGTCCATCTCTCATAGCCTACCTTTATGTTCTTGTATACTGTTCTACATCTATGCTTAAGACATTTCTCTAGTAGCTTCTTAACTATCCTTGCATCATCTGGTAGTCTCATATTAAATATCCTCAGGAAGGGCACTGTAGGTACCCTAAATTAAAACAAATCACGTATCCATGTAGGGATGTAGCTCTCTGTTGGTTTTGGTCCAGCTATGAAGCTTTTAAGCACATTATCTGCTGGTCTGCATCCAATAAGCAGAAGTGCTTTATAATCAGGGCATTCTTCTGGATACCTGTCTGTCTTCCATACTGATACTGAAGGTCCCTTAGATGTCATCCAGTAAAAGACACATAAGGTACAGTTAGTATCATCTTTGTTATAGGCTTTTATACCGTTATATGGTGATGCAGGTGTAACGATGTAGTCTCTGCTTATAAGGTACTTGATAGCTTGAGCATAGAGTTGTTCTTTGTTCATACAGTACTCCAATTCTTAATGAAATCACAGGAGGGGCGAAGCCCCCTAAAAAAGTATTGACAAGTAGTAAATTTAACTATATCCTGCGGATAGCAGGGGTGGTTGGTTGGTTAGGGGGAACCTTTAATAGTATAAGAATACTATAAACCCCCGAAGGGGGTTATATAGTAAATATAGGGAGATTAGATAGTAATAGGGTACCCTAAGGGTCTAGTTAAGATCCTTTATAGAGCACTGTTTGATAAGGGCGTTATGCTTAAGTACTAGGGAGTCACATTCTCTTGCAAGATCCAGAGATCTCTTAATCTGCTCTCGTAGTTGGGTGTCTCTGTAACAAGTAAGATGGGATTTATCTCTACCTGAGGACACTCCCTTACTGGCACTGCTGTTGTGCATGCACTTAACAGTGTTAGCAAGCTTAGCATTAGTAAGATCTTCATTTCTCTTCTTAAGCTCCTCTATCTGCTTGATGTATTCCTCTATAGCAGCATTGGAGGCTTCTCTGAGTTTACTCTCCTCTTTACGTAGCTCTGTGTAGTAGTTGTTACTATACTCTGTTAAGCCAGAGTTATAGCCAGTATTGTAAAGCCAGAGAGAGTAGAATACAAGTACAGTTGAGATACCTGCTATGCTGTAGATTAAGTTCATAATTTAAACAAGTCTCTTTCTGCTTCTCTACGTCTTTCAAGACCCTTAGAAGGTTTATGATTTACATATACCCACTTGTTAAACTGGTCTCCTGCTGCTACATACTGGTTCTTTCTAAGATACTTAAACATAGTAGATGTTCTAAAAGCAGAGATACCTATATTGAACATAAAGGATATTAAGGCATCAAACTGATTCTGAGAAATGGCGAAGCCATAAGAATTAAGAGCATCTTCAAATTTAGATAAGTCTTGTTTAAGTAATTCCTCTGCTTTATCTTGGGTTATCTTATCTCCCTTCTTTACACCTTCAGTATGACCATATCCAATAGTCCATACTCCAGCAGGACATAAGTAAGCAGTAAGCTTACAACCTTCAAATCCCTTAATAAGATTAATACCATTCTCACTTGTATTCATTTGTTGAGAATCTCCTGTAAAGAATATATCTTATTAAGGTCATTCTCTTGGATATGTACTATACCTGCTAATTGCTCTTTAGAATCTTCATCCTTAAGGGTATAGATATTATGGTATCCCTCTACAAGGAAGAACTTATAGTAGCCATTAGCATTAGTTTTATAGGCACTCCTTAAGCCTTTAACACTACCTTTAGAATCAGTAGCTTCAGCAATAATAGTATAGGACTTTAAAGGGTTTTTCATAGGGTCTAATAAGTAACCCTGCATCTGTGCTGTAATAGGATTCTTAGATGTATATGCAGTCATTCTGGTTTCCTTGTTTTACTGGTTTAGTCCGCTATAATAGGATTAAATCAGATATGGCAAGGAATTTATGGGTAAGAGAAAATATAACATTGAGACTGAAAGCTATCAGTGTAATGAAGTTAATATCTTCTCAGAATATGATAATGAAGAGGATTTAAGAAGAGCTTACAGAGCATTTGTTAAAGAGAATGGAACCAGTACCTTCATTAACAGACACTTTACTCTTAGAATGAATGAACTGGATATGATTTACAATGCTAATGCAAGCTCTAAGGAATTACTGGCTAAGAGAAGGAATGAGATAGGTTATACACACCTTAGTTAGTAGAACCAAATCCTCCATCACCTCTGCCTGTAACAGACAGCTCATCAGCTAACTCAATATCTACTTTCTTGAAGGGTACAATAAGTACTTGAAAGGCTCTCTCACCTCTTTTAAATCTAATAGTATCTCCCCAGGAATTCTCTCCCTGTTCATCAATTACAATGTGAGCAATCCATTCACCTCTGTAATCAGCATCAATTACTCCTACAGTATTTCTAAGAGCAATACCTCTCATACCAGCAGAAGAACGAGGCAGTAACAGAGCTACATGACCTTCTGGTACTTCAGCAGCAAAGCCAAGATTGATTACTGTATCTCTGCCTACTACCAGTTCTACATCCTCTTGGAAGTAGATGTCTAAGCCACCAGAGAAGTCTCTCTTGTACTCTGGCTTAAGAAAGTTATCCACTAAGGGCAAAATTTTCATAAGAAATTTCCTTAAAATAGTTGACATTATCAAAAATGCTTATTTAGGATTCCCAACAATTTTTATGGGAGTCACTAATGGCACTGACTGAATGGAACAATGAGCCATCTGTTTCTATATTACAAGCCGATTTACATAATTGCAAATCAGCCCATAATGAGCAGGTTAGGAAAATTGACCGTTGGTTAAGAGCTTTAGCTGCACCTCCTCTGGAGATTAAAGATCCTACCAGAAGTAAGATAGTGCCTAAGCTAATTAGAAAGCAGGCAGAATGGAGATATGCTTCTTTAAGTGAGCCATTCTTATCTGAACCTAATATCTTTAAGATTAATCCTATATCCTTTGAAGACTCCTATGCTGCAAAGCAAAATGAACTGGTATTAAATAATCAGTTCAATACCCAGATAAACAAAATCCAGTTGATAGATGAATACATCAGAGATGCAGTTAATAAGGGTACTGCTATTCTCAGAGTAGACTGGATTGAGAAAAGAGAAGTAACTGATGTTCCTACTCCCAGATATGAATTACAGGCTGTAGACCCATCAGATATTAAGGCTGTAAATAGATTCAATAGAATACAGCAAAAATATAATGATACTCTGTATATGGAGAATGTACCCATACAATGGGTAGATGCTATAGATAGAGCACAACAGGAGACACAGCAAAGAGAAGCTCAGATTCAGCAAGAGATGCAGATGCAATTACAGCAGATGCAGCAGACTATGCCTCCTGAAGAATTTGAACAAATGGCTCAACAGGCTCAGCAGGAAATGCAAGCACAGTTAGAGCAATTACCTCCTATTATGTATGAACCTATACAAGTAGGAGTATTTATAAACCAGGAAGAGAAAGTAATTAATAAGCCTTCTATAAAGGTATGTGATTATAGGAGAGTATTTGTAGACCCTTCATGTGAAGGTAATCTGGATGATGCTGAATATATCATCTATGCTTATTCTTCCTGTAAAGCAGACTTAATGGCAGATGGCAGATACCAGAATGTAGAACAAATACCTGATACTGCTACTGTGGATTATGAACTCTTTAACTATGAAGATGTTCTTAAAGACCCTGCTAGGAAAAAGCTTACAGTATATGAGTATTGGGGTAACTGGGATGTAAATGGTGATGGTAACAAGATACCTATTGTTGCCACATGGGTAAGTGATGTAATGATAAGGTTAGAAGAGAATCCTTATCCAGACCATAAACCTCCCTTTGTATTTGTTCCTTTATTACCTGTATGTGAGAGTGTCTATGGAGAACCAGATGGTGCTCTCTTAGGTGATAATCAGGCTATCAGCGGAGCTGTTACAAGAGGTGTTATTGATACCTTTGGCAGAAGTGCTGCAAGCCAGATTGCTATTACTAAAGATGCTTTAGACCCTATTAATAGAAAAGCATTTCATGAAGGCAGGGACTTTGAAATCAATCCTGGTATTCCTGCTAATCAAGCTATTTATCAATTTACCTTCCCTGAGTTACCTCAAGCACCCTTTGCATTTCTACAGTCATTACAGCAAGAAGCAGAAGCTCTTACTGGTGTAAAGACCTATTCAGAAGGTATTACAGACCAATCACTTGGTAATACTGCTACTGGTATTAGGAATGTATTAGATGCTTCCAGTAAGAGAGAGATGGCTATTCTGCGTAGGTTAGCAGATGGCATTAAGAAGGTAGCAAGAAAGATTATTGCTATGAATGCTCTCTGGCTTAATGATACAGAAGTAATAAGGATTACTAATCAGGACTTTGTAGAAATACATAGAGATGATTTAGCAGGTAACTTTGATTTAGAAATTGCTATTACCAGTGCAGAAGATAATGTAGCTAAAGCTGAGTCTCTGGCTTTTATGCTTCAGACACTTGGTAATACTGTAGACCAAGGTATGACTCAGATGATTCTTTCTGAGATATGTGAACTTAGAAAGATGCCTGAGTTAGCAGAAAGAGTTAGAAGATTCCAGCCTCCTCCTCCTGACCCTATGCAAGAGCAGATGATGCAGATGCAAATGCAGATGATGCAGGCACAGATAGCTAAGCTTGAAGCAGAAGTACAGAAAGTACAAGCAGATGCTCAGCTCTCTGGTGCTAAGGCTCAGAGTGAAATGGTTGAAGCTCAGTACAAGCCTCAAGAGGTTATGGGCAGAGCTGAAGGTGAAATGGCTAAGGCTGAATACACTCGTACTATGGCTAGAAAGCTTGACCAAGAGTATATGGACTCTGTGGCTGGTATTCAGCATCAGAGAGATATGGAACTTATGGGAGCACAGGCTAAAGCACAGGCTGATAAGTCTATGCAGGAAATGGGAATGAACTATGCACTTGAGATGGAGAAACTGAAGCAGAAGCGTGAGGACTCCTTACTCAAGTACAGAGCAGCTCAACTCAAGGCAAAGAAGCAAAAAGGAAACTTATAATGGACGACCAAACTAAAGCACTACAAGATAGTATTAGACTTGGTGATTTACTTAATCAGCTTAAGACTAATGCTGCTTTTAAAGAATTAATCCTTAAGGGATATATTGATGATGGTATTGCAGGCAATATGACTGCATTACCTTTCTCTGGTAATAAGGACCAGAGAGAAAGACTTAATGATAATTTACTGGCTATAGCCAAGTTTAAGAATTACTTAGACATGATTGAGCATACAGCAGATAAGGCTAAGTATATGCTGGAGAATCCTGAGGAGGAAGACAATCATGAGTCTGAGTGATGAGGAGTTTGCTTCCATTCCAGTAGATACTGCAATGGAAAGAATTGATGCTGAAGTACAGAGATATGGTCAGGAGTTAGATCAATATAATCAGCAGCAAGGACAAGTACAGCAGGACTATATTCCTGAACAACAACAACAAGAGCAACAGAATTATTCAGAACAGGACTCTGGTCAGCAAGTTCAGCCAGAGCAACCTCAGCTTGACCCTAATGTTTATAAAGAGGCTTATGATTTTATCATGCAGCCTTTTAAGGCAGCAGGGAAGGAGTTTCAGTTAAGAGACTTCCATGAGGCAAGAGGACTGATGCAGCAGGGTATTGACTATACCAAGAAGCAGCAACAACTCAAACCTCGGTTAATGGAGATGAGAGCATTAGAGAATAATGGCATGTTAGGTGAAAACCTTAATTATGCTATTGACCTCTTTCAGGGTAAACCTGAAGCAGTTGCTAAGCTCATCAGGGATAGGAAGATAGACGTCAACTCTCTCCAGACAGGCGAAGCCCACGATGAATGGGGTAATCCTACAGGAGAAGTAAAAGATAATTATATTCCTACTAACCACAAGCTTACTGAAGCTCAGTATGAACTTGAAAATACAGTACAAGAGTTAAAGCAATCTCCTAACTATGACAAGATTTCCAAGTACTTGTATGGTATTGATGATGCTTCTGGTAGACAGTACTTTAGCAATCCTAAGGATTTAAAAGTCCTTCAGAAGATGGTTGATTCTGGCTATCACGATGAAATTGTCAATGAGATTGATTATCTTCGTGCAGTGAATAATCCTAGTGTAGCTGGGTTAAATGATTATGACGCTTATAACAAGATAGGCAGAGCAATCTTAGAACGCAAATATGCTCAGTTGCAACAGCAGCAAGGTATTCCTAATCAGAATGCACCTGTTCCTCAGCAACAGCAATTCTATAACAATCAGCAACCACAATTAACTCCTGTACAGCAACAGCAGATGTATCAGCAGTACCAACAGCAGATGCAGATGCAACAAAGGAAGCAAAGTGTAAGTCCTATCAGGAATACTGGAAGAGTAGCACCTCCAAGACAATATGACCCGTTATTCTCCAATGTTTCTGATGAGGAATTTGCTAAGATTGATATTAATGAATTGATGAGGAATTAAAATGCCTGATTATATCTATAATCAAACAGGTTATACTGATACCAATAGCAATACTATCTCTTATGGTATGCAGTATGGTAATGGTGGCAGACAAGCTTCTACTGTAGTTGATGCTACCCATGGCTATGTCGATTATGGTACTGGTAATACTACTGACACTGGTACTTATAAGAAGCAGCTGGTCAATGACTACTGGATTCGTGATGCTCTTATTGAGGCAGCTAAGACTCAGGTCTTCCAGAAGTTAGGTACTGTTCGTAACCTTGCTCCTAACAATGGTAAGTATCTGAAGCAGTATGTCTGGTTCCCTCTGTTAGATGACCGTAACATTAATGACCAGGGTATTGATGCTACTGGTGTTTACTATGCCAATGGTAATATGTATGGTTCTTCCAAGGACATCTCTACCATTACTGGTAAGCTCCCTGTCCTGAGTGAGAATGGTGGCAGGTATAACCGTGTTGGTTTTACTCGTGCTGTCATTGAGGGAACTATCAAGAAGGTTGGTTACTTCTTCGAGTTCACTAAGGATATGCTTCAGTTTGATACTCAAGCTGACCTGTTGCAACACATGAACCGTGAGGCTATGCGTGGTGCATCAGAGATGGTTGAGGACTTCATTCAACTGGAGTTAATCAATGGTGCTGGTGTTAATTACTACTGTGGTTCTGCTACTACCAATGCTACTATGACTGGTGGTACTACAGCACCTTGTGAGCTGACCTATAAGGACTTACTGAAGCTTTCTCAGATGCTTGTGGATAACAAGGTTGAGAAGTCTTATAAGATGTTCACTGGTTCTCAGAATACTGATACTAAGACTGTTGCTGGTGGTTGGACCATCTATGTACAGCCTGAGTTACGTCAGACTCTGATGACTATGGTTGACCTCTTTAATCAGCCTGCCTTTGTTCCTGTTGAGAAGTATGCTGCTGGTGGGAACATCGTTGAGGGTGAGATTGGTAAGGTTCTGGACTTCAGGTTTGTTGAAGTTCAGGAGATGCTCCGTTGGGAGAATGCTGGTGCTTCTACCACCCTTACTCCTGCATCTGGTACTGAGGGACAACAAGGTTATACTCCTGCTGTAGTTGATGAGGGCTATATTAACAATGGCTCTAAGTACACTGTCTTCCCTCTGCTTATCATAGGTAATGAATCTTTCTGCAACATTGGCTTCCGTGGTAATGGTAAGTCTCATAACTTTGAGATTATCCAGAAGATGCCTGGAGCTGAGACTGCTGATATTCATCATGACCCTTATGGTGAGCATGGCTTCTGGTCTATCAAGTGGTGGTATGGAACTATGATTACTCGTCCTGAGCGTTTGTTCTGTATCCATACTCTTGCTAAGGCATAAGAGATAATTCTATTAGTGATTGTGGCTACCTCATGTGAGGTAGCCTTTTAAGTAAGGAAACAAATCATGGCAACCAAAGAATCAGTAAATTCCGGTGAAATGACTACTGAAGAACTTAGGGCTAAAGCCAAGTCATTAGGAATTAGGTTTACTAAGAATACTTCAGATGATGTTTTACTTGATAAGATTGAAGCAGCAGAGAAAGACCCTAGAAGGGTTATTAACAATGAGACCTCTGAAAGCAGAAAGGTTTCTAAGGCATTACGTAGAGTAGAAGTAGCTCCTCTTAATCCTATGGAGCAGAATCTTCCTGCTAAGTATATTTCTTTTGCTAACAGATACGTTACTGTAAGTAAGGCTGTTCAGTTTAATACTCCTATCTTCTTAGAGAAGTGCATCATTGAAATGCTTAAGGAGCAGAAGTTCCTGTATGTAAAGGATAATACTGAGAAGCATTCCTTACAGAAGTCACCAGAGAAGGTGTATAAGCCTGCTTACCAGATTACAGAGTTAGGTACTCCTACAGAGGAAGAGTGGAAGAATGACCCTCAGTGGAAGAAGATGAGAGCTGATAAGCAGCTTGCTAATCTGGCTAATGAGGGCAAGTAATGGATAAGACTTTAGCTGAATGCCTAGACTCATTTACTGAGAATAACCTTCAAGGTAATGGATACTTTGACAGAATAATGGGGTCTATAGAACTCCACATTCATGATGAGTTTGATAAGAACAGAATCACTGGTGCTAATTATGCCCAGAGCTATATAGCAGCTATTCAAGCTGCTTTACAGAGTTCTACTCAGTTACTTGTACAAGCTCCTGATTTAGAGTTAAAGAGACTCCAACTTGAAGAAGCCAAAGTAAAACTAGAAGCAGCTAAAGTTCAATTAGAAATAGCCGGACTGGAGAAGGAAAAGCTCAAGTGGGAAATTGAAAAGCTTAAGGTAGACCTAGATATTGCTAAGGTTCAACTTGAGATTGAGAAAGCAAAGCTTGAGCTTCTTCCCTTCCAGAAAGAGTTATTAAGATGGCAGGCTGTAAGTGAACAAGCTAACACCTGCGATATAGTTAATAATGAGGAGAGCTGTTATGGTGGAGCTATTACCAATATACATGGCTTATATGGTTCGAAACTCAAAGCCGAAAACACACAAATAGATTTATCTGAGAAAGCTGCATATCTTAATGTAGCAGAGAAATTAGTTACACATCCGTTTAGTGTAATTGAATCTGCTGAAGGAGTAGGTGCTTCTTACTTTGGCTTAAATGGTTCTAATGGTATTGAGATTCTCAATAAGGTTAGAAAAGCCTATGGTATGACTCCTTTAGATACTACTACTCATGCAGGTGAGCATGCAGAGTATATGAATACATATGCTCCTGATGCTACTGTGGAAAACAGTGGTGACTCATGAGTTGGTGGAATGAAGAGAAAACTTATGTAAATGTCTCTTCAGCAGCATGTATAGACTGGTGGGATGCTTCCTCTGGTTTATTAGGTGCTGTAATGCAACCTATCTTAAATGAGGGGGTTGAGTGGATGGATGGCATCCAAGATGCTGCACTCAATTCCCCTTATTGTACATGGCATCACTTAGCTAAAAAGAATAATAAGCATGAGAGGCTTGGAAAGGTTATTGGTACTGATTTAACCAATGGTCTTTCCAAGAATTTCATAGAATCCTATATTAGATTAAAAGTATCTAATATCTCTTCTGTAGAATCCTTTGGTGTTAATGCCTTCCTTCCTCTAGCTAATGTCTACAATGAACTGGTAGATAACTACTCTTTTGAATATACCAGTGGTAGGCATACTACTCTTGATTCCTCTGGTTTAAATCCAGTAATCAAAGAATACATAGGTACTATCCAGTACCAGAATCAAACTCTCTATGTATCTACTGTAGGCTATGATAATAAAACCAATAAGCAATGTTACATCTATGCTTACAAAGTAGAAGAACATGAAGGTACTAGAATGGCTTCTGGTTCTGGTAGTGCTTCATATCCTATTCAATTTACCTATACAACCTTTACTGAAGTAAAGATACCTCTGGATTTAGAATGGACTAAGGATGAGTTTCTGTATATCTCTTACTACGACCATGATGGTGTTAGAAGAGTCTATGCAGAGAATATAGTTAATGCCAGTGATATTCTAAAACAAGAATATAAAACCAAGAGAGATATTCAATTCCCTACTCTAGTAGCTAGAAAAGATGCTAGACCAGTAAGTGATTCAGACCCTGAGTTATATGAAGAAACTCTAAGAGCAAGCCGAAGGCTTAGACTTGAATGGGAAGATATGGTAGCTCAGTTAAATGGAGATTTATCATCTCTTAATGAGCCTACTGAGAAGGATAGGAAATACAGTGAATCTATAGATGATAAATGCAAGAGTATCTATACCACTCTGGCTGTAGATATTACTGCTAATAGCCCTTATGTTAAGGAATACCTCTATAGACTCTTTAGAGCAGTATACTTCAAGAATACTGGCTTTGTACTGGCTCCTAATACCAGTGGTGGAGAATTAACTTACTCCTGTCAGGATTATCATCATTACATCAAGTATGGTCAGATTACTTATCAGAAGCATACTGGGAAGATATGTAATGTAGGTAAGTATGGTGTTAAGTCTGGTAAGCAGACTGAGATGAAGGAGATAAGTACTGGTAATAGTTCTATTAAGATACAAGAAACTAAGACCTATTTATTCCTCTATCATCAAACTACTAAAGATACCTACTATGAAATTACAGTAGAGAATCCAGTACATTACACAGATGCTTTTGACCAAGATAAGGAAACTTCTTTACCAGAGTTTGATAACACCAAACACTTCACCATGTCTGAGATTAAGAAGATATTAGCTGAGAGAGAAGGTGAAGATGATGATAGTGAAGAAGAAGATGACCCTTTAGGAGACCCTACTGAATTTGTAGTACCTCTCTATCCTGTTATTGTAAGACAAATGGGTTGTATGAGAGGTGGTGCTTTAATCCAGATAGCACAAAGAAATGTCTGGGAAACAAAGCAAAAGGTAAAGAAGAAATGGTGGCAGTCTACTGCCTTTATGATTATTAGATACATTATCTACATAATCATTATTGTATATGTTACTTATACAGGTGGTCCTCAAGCGGGATGGGCAATGATAGAAGGCTTATTCTCACTAGAGACCATATTCCAGATACTCTATTCTTTAGCTATCAAACTAGCAATTAAATTAGTCTGTAAGATATTCAAAATAGATGCCAATACACAATCTCTGCTTATTGCTATCTATGATACTGCTAGGATGATGTATGCAGTTAGTTTAGATAATGCAGCAGCAGAAGCTGCTGGTGATTCTTCTGTAGGTGCAGGTGTTAATGGTTCTTCTCTAGCAGCATCAGTAGCCGTAGGTAATAGCATATCTAATATGGTTATTAATAAGAACTTCACCTTCCAAGGCTTCTGTGACATGTTAGGAGGTCTTGCTACTCAAGGATTAGCAGATATAGGCAATCAAGCCTTTAGTGGTGCTATGTCTGCTGCTACTGCTATTGCTGCTAATGCTTCTATGGTTACTGTATTTACTCTTGCTACATCTCCTAGATTCTATAATGCTTTAAACCAGAGAAACTTCTTAGCAGCAATAATGGAAGGAATGATGGCTATTGCTTCTAGCTTCTATTTGGCTGATAGCTACTATACCAAGTTATCTTTAGCAGGTACTTCAGCAAGTAAAGGTACTTCAGATTTAAATCCTACTAAAGCAATGCTAGAGGAATTTAAGAAAGGTGCTAGTAATGCTTTGAATAGTTTCTCTGCTGGTAGGATGCAAGATTTACAAGCAAAGATAGATGGATATGGAGAAGATAGTGAAAAGCTTTCTCATAAGAATGCCAATTTAGAGAAAGCAAATAGACTTATGACTGCTCATAATAATCAATCTGTACTCAGGATGTTAGTAAATCAGAGCTATTATGAGAATCTTAATGAGTTAGCAAGACTACAATCTTTTGCTTAAATTATGCTTGCATTTATAAAATCTATTGTTCTAATTTTCACCTGTACCATGTGTACAAACCTTATCTTCTAACTTAATAAGGAAAATATATGTCTGACGTTGAGCATACATATGTTGATACTAACAGTGGTTTAGGTGGTCCTGCTTTAGGTGCTGGCTTTGGTGGCTTAATTGGTTCTTGGTTTGGTCAAGGCATGAATGGTGGTTGGGGTAATGGTGGCAATAACTGGGCTAACAATACCTTTCTTGCAAACCAACTGAGTGCTATTCAATCCCAGGCTGTATCTAATGGTTTAGCTAATCAGCAAGCTACTAATAGTGCAGCACAGACTGTTACTGAGGCTGTGAACTCTAATGGTAGAGATACCAATAATGCTATCTACCAGTCCAATTTAGCTAATGTGCAAGGTCAAGGTAATACTCAACTTGGTATTGCTAAGCTGGGTACAGACTTTGTTACTGCTGTTATGGGATTAGGTGCTAATCTTGCTCAGGCTATTGCAGGTGTTAATCAGAATATCACCAATCAAGGCTATGAGAGCAGACTGTCTCAGCAGCAATTAGCAATGCAACTTACCCAACAGCACAATGAGCTTCTTAAGGCTGTTGATAAAGAAGGTTGTGCTAATAGGGAATTACAGCGTCAAATCCAGACTGAGGCTATCTCTGGTGCTCTGTTAGATGCTAAGTCTCAAGTTAATATCCTTAAACAGACTCAGGATATTGTAAATCAGCTTAAGACTACTACTACTGGTTAATCCTCTCGGTGTTGTTTGTCATTATGGGGGACTCCGGTCCCCTTTTTAGAATAAAAGATGCTGATAATTAGTTGTAAGAAAGATTCCGTAGAAGACTTAGAAGATATTGAATTTATGCATAAATGCCATGAAGTAGATATATCTAAGCCTGCTACATGGAAAAGGTTTCCCAAAGACCTTAATGGTGCTAATGCTATTCTGAAAATGGAATATGAGGAATTAGCTAATGCAAAAACCATGGAAGATTGGGAAGAGAATTTGTACCATCTCTCTGTGGCATGTTTGCATGCTTGGAGAATTTATAACGATAAGGTGTAAGTATGCTGTTTGAAGATGAAGATGAAAGAGCACAAAGAGAAAGGCTCAGAGATGAAAGAGCAAAGTATTTAGAAATACTGGCACTTTTAAAAGAAAGAAATGAAATGCGTAATGCAGGAATACCTAAAAATAGTTATGTTGATACTATGTTTTATAACCATCCTATAGATGATGTAGAAGCAAGGTATGCACCTCAAAATACTAATGTAGGATATGAAGTTCCTCCATATGCTCAACCAGACTATGTTCCTGAATATCATCCACATTATAATGTAGGATATGATGTTCCTAGTTATGCCAGAAAGCCTGTTCTTGAAGATATTATTACTGGTGAACCATATATACCTAAACCAAAAAGAGAGCCTTTAGATAAATATGAAACCATACTTAAAGAAAGCTTAACACTACCACCTAGTAATCCTGATTCTTTCCGTTCTGCATCTCCATGGTTTAAAGAATATGTGAAAAAGGATCATCCCAGAATTTTTACTTGGGATAAACATTTAGAAGAGTACTAATTTAGGTGTAAATATGAATGATCTTGAAGAATGGTTGAATAGGGTAAATAACTATTCATTAGATTCAACTGCTTTTAGCAGAGGATTTGGTAATCCAAATAATGCTTATAACTCTCAGCTTAACAGTTGGGATAATGATATTAGCAATATAAATATATCTCCTAACAATGGAGATAAATCTTTTATGGATTCACTTTTAACTGGCTTAAAGGATTCATTCTTACAGAATCCTATTGGTAATACCATTGGTATTGGTCAAGGTCTCTGGGGTCTGTATGATGGCTTTAATAGGCTTAAGATGCAGAAGCAAGCATTAAATATGGCTAGAGATAATTATGATTTTCAAAAGCAAATGATGCTTAATAATGAAAGAAGAAACCAAGAACAATGGGATATGCTTAAGAAACAAAGAGCTAGTTCATCTCTGTGAGGATTTATAAATGGCAATTAAAGGAAATTCATCTGACTGGATTAATGCATATAATTCAGAATACCAACGATTAAAAAAGTTTGGAATGAGTACTGCTCTTACTCCTGAAGAGTTTGAGCTTTGGCTTGATTATGCTGCATCTAACTTTGCTAATAATGGTAGTGGAGGTATTCAATCTCAAGAGATATGGAAGCAAGAAATTCTTCCTAGGATAAGAGAGATAGAGTTAGCAAATAACTATAACTTTAATAATACTTCACCTAGAGCACCAGTTACTGCTCCTAATACTATCTCTAGTGAAGATAGAGGTACTATGGGTATCAATGGTCAGTTAATTCCTACTGACAATGATACTGATATGATGGAAGTAGAAGCTGCTACTCCTTCTAATGCTCCAGCAGCTACTTCTCGTTCTTTGATTTCTACTTTTCCTTCTCCTGCTTTAGAACCAAATTGGGATACTTTAGACCAAGTTATTGGTATTGGTGGAAATGCTTATAGCAATGCTATAGATATTCTTAGTAATGTACCTCAATCAAAAGGAGTAGATGATGTAATAGCAGATAAGCCAGAAACAACTACAACTGCTAATACTACTGCTCCTGCTACTACTACTACTACACCTCCAGATTCATCTCAGACAACTGTATCTAATACTCCTGCTTTACTTTCTACACAGGATTTAGCTAAAGGCATTATTGCTAATAAGTATGGTAATGGTATTAATAGAATTAATGAGCTTACTCGTTTAGGTTATTCTAAAGAACAGATTGGAGACGCACAGAAATTAGTAAACCAAATGTTAGGTGCTAGAAGACCAGTAAGAAGACAAGTGCCTTCTAGGGCTACTAGAACTTCGATAGATGAAGTAATTGCTAATCCTAGTACTCCTGTAGCACAACCTGCTCCTGCAAGCAATCTGTATCAATATAACGCTACTGGAGGGGCTGGTACACCTCCTCCTAATGCACGTATTGCTCCTGTAGGTATGAGTATCCAGGATGCTATTACACATGGGTATGCAATTAATCCTATGCAACTCAGGAGATAATAATGGCTGGATTCATACAGCAAGTATTCAAAAATCCTAATAGTAATAATCAGGTACCATTAAATACTTCTGTAATGAATGTACCTGCTTATACTTATTATCAATATCCAATCAGCTCTGCTATACCTGTAGAACCAGAGAACAGATATACAGCACCCACAACTACTAACTTAGATAGTGTATTAAAGTATGGCAGAGCAGATTTAAATCCTGTAACACCTTCAGTAACTCCTACTGTTACTCCTACTCCTGCACCTAATACAGTACCTATAGATAATGTTATAACACCTAGAAATGCTACTAATAGGGCTTCTGTAAAGGTTACTCCTACTAAGCAGAGTTTCATTAAAGAAATGACTCCTTATGCAGTAGAAGTAGGAAAGAGACTTGGTATTGACCCTAGAGTAATTATAGGTCAAGCAGCATTAGAGACAGGTTGGGGTAAGCATGCTCCTCAGAATAATTATTTTGGTATTAAGGGTAAGGGTGGTACTTACACAACTACTGAAGTAATTAATGGAAAACCTATAACTACTACTGCTAGCTTCAGAGGCTATAAAGATATGGGGGATTCTGTAAGAGGGTATGGAGATTTCATATTAGGTAATAAGAGATATGCTAATGCTATTGGTCTACAAGACCCTTATGAGTATCTCACTGAAATCTCAAAAGCTGGGTATGCTACTGACCCTGATTACAGGGATAAGATTATGCAAATTGTAAATGGGATTAAGTTATGAACTTCAATGCTCCACAAACTGAAGCATCTGATAATGCGATATATTTTCTTCATCAAGCATTACAGGATGCAAGTAAACAAAATCCTTTAACTGATGCTTTATTTGGTAAGAATAGCTTAACCCAATGGGCTAAAAACAGAGAACAAGATATTAAAGATGCTAATGCAATAGCAGCACAAGATTATCTTAGCAAGCTGGATTTAGATGCTATTACTCAAGCCAAGAATGAAGGCAGAGATATACTCAGTGATTATGCTAAAGGTAGGTGGTTCTTTGATAAGAATAATGAGAAAGTAAGAACTGCTAATGCTACTAGAGATGCAGCAGAGTCTAAGTATATTAGAGATAAGGTTAAAGCCAGTGCAGTAGCAAGAGCAAATCAGAATCAGTTAAAAGGTAATGATGCTGCTTATCTCTTAAATGAATTAGGAGTAAGAAACAGAACTACTGATGAAATGAATAACTACAGGAGTGATATACAAAGCACTTGGCTTAATCGTAACTCTCCTGAGATGTATAGACGTGTTGCTGATTTAAACTTTAAAGACCCTACTAGAGCTAGTACAAGAAACTTTATATCAAGAGTATTAGCTGATAATAGTATTGATTCAAAGAATGCTAGTGATTTCTTAGATGAGAATAATGTTAAGCCTTATATGGGATATGAGGCTGATAAGCAATTATCTGCTTTAACACAACAAGCAGCTAAGGCTAATAATGTTGATGCAATTAAGAAATTACGTGAAGATGCAGTTAAGTATCAGCCTTATGCTACTAACTATAATCAGTTTACTTCAGCATTAGATGCATCTTCTAATAGAATGATTAGTGATGCTTATAATGCTACTTTTAATGACCCAGATATAAATGCTTATATCGAAGAATTTAATTTAACAGCAGATGAAGCTCAGCAAGTACGTATTAATGCAGTACGAGAAGCAACTGGTGCCTCACCTACTCAGATTTATAAATTCGTAACTGGAGAAAATGCAAAGACTAAAGCTTATCTTGATTCTAGAACTGTTTCTGCAATAGAAGATGCAGATGAAAAGCAAGCTGATACTAATCTAAGAGTAGGTATTGATAATTTAGATAAAGCTTATACTGCTGGTGTAGGTACATACTTATTTGGTAATGGCACTTTAGATATTAAAGATCTTAAAATAGATACAAGTCAGATAAGTAAAATTGATAATGCTATTGAAACAAATACTGAAGCTGACGATATAATTAAGAATTTACATAGGGTAACAGGTAAAAATAGAAGAGAATTAGTTAAAAATCTCAGTTTGGCATATATGCAACAAGTTGGCTATACAACTGATTCTATTGGAGAATTCATAACTAAAATATCTTCACCAGAAGGGGCTATAGATTTTACAAGATACTTAAGTACAATAAATGGTGTAGCTGCTAATTACAGTAGTTCTAAAGAAAAGAAGAATAATAATGCTTTAAGTAGAGCTGAAAGGTATAAGAATTTTGGTAGAACTGGTTCTGGAGAGGTACGATAAAAATGCTGTTTGATTATAATGTTAATGAACCAGCTTTAATAGCTGAATGGAAAAAAGAAAACAATAAAAGACTTAGTAGAGGTCTACAAGGTATTAGTTATCTTGAATTTAAAAGGAGAAAAGAGTTAGCAGATAGTTTTTATAAAACTAATACTGAAGGAGCTGGTTTAGGAACAGATAATTTACGTGCTCTATATGCAAAAGATATTACGAATAGGTTTGCACATAATCAAGTACCTATTACTTATGGTGAATTTGTAAGAGAAGTACAAAATGCACCTAAGCCAGAAGAAGAAGTAGGAGATTTTAGACCAGATTATGCTAAACCTATATTAGATAGATATGACCCTGAATCTGATGAGTATGCTCAATGGAAAGATACTATGGATACATGGGAAGCAGAAGATGCTACTCGTGCTGAAGCAGATGTGCTAATGAATCAATTAGTACAGAAGCATCTAAATAGTTTTAATGAAGCCAATAAAAAAGCAAAGTATGATAGGCTAATTAAAAACTTTAGTTCAAAGTACAGACAGGATGTAGATACGACACCTATTGAGACTAAGTACTTTATTTGAGGTACTAGTAAAACAATAATCGTTGACATCATCCGTTTTATGTGTTTAGACTCTGGGATACTGTTTTTCCCGGAGTTTTTTTATGCCTCTTTTTAATCCAGATGAACTTCTTACTCAGGCTGACCAAAGAAGAATTGATAACATACTTGCATCCCGAGCAGAAGACAGAAGAGCACATGCTTCTCTCATAGATTTACTCAATAGAGAGAATACTGTATCACAGGAAGCAGATGCTTTAAGAAAGCAAGAAGCATATCTGGAACAGCAAGAAAGGCTTCGCCTTTCTCAAGAGAATCAACAGAATCTTGAGTCTGAGGTATCTAACCGTATTCAGCAGATAGTACAAGATAAGACTATCTATGATGGGAACAGTATTCTCAACAGAATAAACCAGGATGACTTACTCAGTCAGTTCTACCGTACTGATGCTTCTAAGCTTAAGCTCATTAGGGATATTCAGTCTGAGAAAGAAAGAATCATCAATCCGGGTACAGCACTTGAAGGATATGAGATTGACCCTGATAAGGGTAATAGTTCTTTAAATAGATTCAAAGAAACTCTCTTAGATACAGTAGGTCAGTTTAACTATGGTTCTCGTAAGCTTAAAACTATTGCTGAACTGAATGCTTTACCTAGTAAAGAATTAAGAGCTATTGACCAAAAGAGAGACCTTGCTCAAAGCATTGAAGATAAGTTGTATGCTGCAACTGATAAGCTTCAGTCTTTACGTCCAGCAGACAGAGCAAGTGCTTTAAAAGAAGTTGAATATTATCAGAATGAGTTAAAGAAGCTTCAGCTTAGTTCTTCTGAACAACAACTTTGGGACCAATATGGAGATGAGTATTTACGCTTAAGTGGTAAGTTAGATTGGCTTGAACAGGAGAGAAGAGAGTTCACTGGTGCTAATGTTCTTTCTCCTGAAGAAGCTGAAGAACGCATGCGTGATTATGCTAGAGATTATGCTTTCTCTATTAATGGCCATGATACTTATCTCAATCCTGATTATGCCTTAGCTACTATCAAAGATAAGCTGTCTGTTAAGACATTTACGGATGAGTTAGCTAATGTAGCAGCTACTGCTATTCCTTTCATGATTGGTGGTATTCCTGGAGTAATTGCTAAAGGAGCAGCTCTTGGTTCAGATGCTTTAGGTTACTTTGCTGATTCATTAGAGGCTTACTATAGAAAGAATGGTGAAGTAGACTTTAAGGATACTATGGCATCTGTAATAGGTGCTGCATTCTCTACTGTAATGGACTTCTATGGTGGTAGCTTACTTGTTAAAGGTTTATCTAAGTCTGGTTTAATTAAAGAACAGCAAAAAGCTTTTAAAGAATCCTTTGATAGCATGAAGGGATTATTAAAGGTAAATCCTCGTTCTGCCTTCTATGCTATTGCTGTACAGACTCAACGTAATTTAACTGATAGCATTAGTGAGAGTACAGCTAAGTCAGTTATTAGTGCTGCTGAGAAATCTGTAGATAAAGCTATAAGTGGTAAAGTATCTACTCTTACTCAGAAGAGTATTTCAGGATTAAAAGCAGCAAACCAGCATTTACATAAATACTACAATGTTGGTGTACAGGATATTGCTAAGGCAGGTAGTTTATTAGGCTTTGAAAACGTAGCAGCATCCTTAGGACAGACTATAGCTAGAGGTGAAGATGTAGATACTGATTCTTTAATTGAATCTGCTGTATCTGGCTTAGTTGGTGGAGGCATGTTTCATGGTGTTTCTGCTCCTGGTCATGTAGGTATCCATCACTTAAAAGATTTATGGGATAAGCATAAGAAGATTTACGGTATTGATTCAGAGAAAGATTTCAATGCTGCAATAAATGTTCTTGCTGATGCTAAAGATGCTACTGAAGCAGAAGCACTTACATCTGCATATAAAACTCAGATACAAGAAACCAAGGATAAGTTAGATAACAGTGTAACTGAGTTACGAGATTATGCTAATAGTAAGTATGAGGGTAAAGGTACTTTTGCTCTCAATGAAAAAACTGGTAAGTGGGAATTTACTCCTACTAAAGCATCTGTATCTGAGAAAGTTTTAGCTGCTAGATATACTTATGCTCTTAATAGCTTACAGGATAGGGTTAATAAGTGGAGTCCTGTACTTCAATCTCGTTTAGATAAATTAGAGGATGTACAGAAGACTAAAGAAGAGAATGCTTATAAAGATGCTCTTAATCCAGAGAGTGAATTAGATGAAGAGCAGAGACAAGAGATTTTTGCTTCTAGGTTTAAGAATCTCTTACAAGAAAAAGATAAAGAAGGTATCTCTACCTTCTTACAAGAAACTCAAAAGGTAGCTAAAGATAAAGCTGATGTAGCTGCTGATAGCATACTTAATATGCCTGAAGGAGCTAAGCTTGAAGATGTTGCAGAAGAATCTGATAAAGATTTCTTTAAAGCCTATAGCTTAATTAATAAAGGAGCTATGGGTGTTGATGTTGCTTCTTTATGGGATATTGATGAAAACAGTGTAGAAAAAGAAGAAGAGAAGCAAATCAAGAGAGATATAAAGGATGCTGTTGCTAAAGGTGATTATGCTGCATTTAATAAAGCACTAGAAGCTGATACTACTTTAAGTCCTGAGAGAAAAGAGTATCTTAGGTCTGTATTCACTGAAGACAGATTAGATGATATAGCAGAACAATTAGATGAAGAAGAAAGAGCTAAAACTGACAATGTAGTAAATGTTACTGGTGGTCCTGATAAGGTAGGTACTGTTGGTAAGAAAGGAGAAAGAATAGCTTCTTATTCCAGCTACAGCAGAACTGCTAGAAGACTGCTTGAAAAAGAAATAGAAAATGAAAGACTAGAAGCGCATAGAAAGGTTAAAGCAGCAGAAGCTACAGGAAAAGAAGAAGAAATAAAAGCTGCTGTTGATGCACAGAAAAAAATTTTAGATAAAAAACATGCAATAGAAAAATTTAAAGCGCATCCTGAAACTTCTATAGAAACTTATGCACGAGAAGGTTTTACAAATGAACAAGAAGTCGCAAAGAAATTATTAGAATATGAAAAGATTGTAAGAGAGAAGCCTAAATTCTTTGGAAAAACTTATAAAACCAAAGAAAAAGCTCAGAAAGCTTTAGATACACTTAGAGAAAAAACCAAGAAGAAGGGTGGTACCTTTGCTTATAAAGTACAGGGTATTGAGGGTTACAAATACTATATTGTAAATACCTTGAAGGATAAGGATAAGGTATTTAAAGAGTTTAGTGACATTGCTAAAGATGATTCTAAGACTCTTGGGGATTTATTAGATTGGTGGAGTAAAAATGGAGAATCCCTTAAAGATGTTGCTATTGGTGATAAGACTTTATCTGAAGTAATTACTGGTTTCACTGATAAGGTTAAGAATGTATCTGCTGATACTGAAAAAAATAAAAAGATTAAAGCCAAGTTAGTTCAGGCTATTAATGCTGTTACTTCATATGCTGTTCTTAGTTCTGCTTCTAATCCAGATGCAGATAAGGCAACTACTCACAGATATACTTCTCCTCTGTCTAGAGCACAGAGACATATTCTTCAGACAAAAGCAGAAGAATCTGCTAAAGCAGATGCTAAAGCAATCAATGCTACAACTTCCTTAGTTGATAAGAAATCCTGGGAAGATATTAGTGCTGATGTAAAGCAAGCCTACATGCAAATCATTAATAAAGTATTTGCTGGTGTTAATGTAGATGCTTTTAATAATGATAGGCTTAATAGCAGTATCAATACACAGAACGCACAGAACGCACAGAATGTACAGAATGTACAGAATAAACCTGTAGATGATGTGGTTCAGATTCTTCAAGGTACTGATGGTTTAAAGTTTAATCAGTGGGATACTCTGCTCTTAGAAGAATATAGAAAGAAGATTAGTTCTTCTACCAACATAGACACTGTTGTTAAGAATCAACTCTTAGAAGAGATTAGAACATTACAGTCATTCATTGATTATGTTGGTGTTGTCAATGATGGTAGTACCCGTAAAACTAGAATACTTCGTCCTGATATTAGCTATAAGGGAGTAATCTGGAATAGCAGAGAGGAAGAGGTTGAAGGCTCTTCTAAGATTAATGGTTTTATTAGATTCCTCAGACAACAAGAAGTTATACCTAATCAAGATACAGATTTCCTTGAAGGAAGCTGGTCAGGTACTAAGACAGAAGTATCTAAAAGAGAGCTGCATAAGATTAAAGCTCAGGCAAACCAGAGATTAGCTGCTGTTCTTCGTTCAGATTTGAATCTTAGTCAGATTCAAAACATCTTTAGTAATCTTAAGAATACAAGAGTTAAGACTAAAGAAGGTGATGTTGAAGAAACTAATTTGCTTACACTTATAGCAGATAATCTTGGTCTTAAGGGTACTGACAGAGCTAAATTCTTAAGCTATGCAGATGCTAATATATCTGATTTTACAGATAAAGAGAAAGTAGATTTTGTAGAAGACTTCTTAAGAAAGCTTTGTTCAAGTTCTCTTTTCTTAGCACATCAAGGTTTCTTACATAACTTAAATGAAGAACTGAATACAGGACTTGTTTCTGCTTCTGTAAAACCTAAGTCTATTACTTCTTGGGAAGACTTTACTACAGTTCCTAAGACTTCTAAGCCCAATGCAAATGCCAAGAGTATCCAAGACCAATTAAAGTTTATGGATGGTAATTTTGGTGCTAATGGAGCTTTCACTCTTCATATCTTAGACAGCTATGGTTCTAGTATAGATGCTAAAACCAAAGAAGCTGCTACCTATTACACTATAGCAGATTCAAAGATTACTAAAGATAACATAGATGTTCCTGAAGGAAAGGACTATAAGACTGTCAGAGACATAATCAATCAGGCTACTAAAATCATCAATAAAAATGGTACTTTAACCATTAAAGATATAGATGATTTAATTGCATATGTAAGTAAGGCTCTTAATGCTCCTGCTACTGATGCTCTTGCTTGGCTTGAGTACATAGTAGATGCTTCTCAGCAAGCAACACAAAATACTCTTGTAAAAGAACGTAATGAAAAAGTAAAAGAGTATAAAGAAAAAAATATATATGATAAGACTAAGACAACTAATCCTCAAAGTGTTAATGACTTACAAGATGATGCAAAGAAGGTTGTAAACAAGGAAATTGATAAGCTTGTGCGGGCTAATATGCACACTTATGAAGACTTTGAGAAGGAAGTAAAAAAAGACCCTAATCTTAATAAAATCCAGATTAAAAATAAAGTTAATGAAAAACTTAAAAAAGAAGAAGATGATTTAAGAAGACAGTATCAAAATGATGGTACAACAATTCAAAAAATAATTAATG